>WBZX01000329.1_pt1 | contig 45002 bp, 38 predicted proteins | sample 5204211 | NCBI WGS metagenome assembly WBZX01 (sample SAMN12344362, study PRJNA552823) | activated sludge metagenome | biome: Activated sludge suspended growth; feature: Nitrification reactor; material: Wastewater; isolation source: activated sludge from nitrification reactor of wastewater...
GTCGTCATGCTGCAAATCCCTCAGAAATCCGGGCTCTGGTGAATTGAAATCCCGGGATTCAACAGGCAAGATTTACGCCGCAGAGCCAGCATTCATGCGGGCTCCGGCAGATTTGCAGGGCCGACGAGGTACCGGAGGTTGGCGACGAATACTCAAACCCCGAGGTGTAGGAGCCGTCAGCCAGACGCCTGGGTTGAGGTGGGGCGTTTGGAGGTTGCGACCATATGCGACGGAGGCCTGAGTCTTCCACGATCCTCTCAGCTCGCACCATGTCCGCGAACACAAAACCAGTACCTATCTTGATGGTCGCACGGGCTGTCGGTATGCATCCGCCGAGAAGGAGAAGCGCCGAGAGTAGTGTCAGCAGGTCACGACGGTGCATGTTGTCGCCTAGTTCGAGGTGAGTTGCAAACTGCCGCTTGCTTCACTTTTTCGGTTCGGCCGATGGGTTACGGCTCAGGTTCATCGCCGTGATCGTGTATGTCCAGATCAAGCGCAATGCCTCGCTGCCCCAGGGCTAGCAAAGCCCTTGCTGATAGTGGCAAGCCGTCGTTGCTGCTTGCCATGAAAACGCCACAAAAGAGATCTGGTTTGTAGATTGACAGCGCCTCCCATACGGTCAGATCGTCGGTAAGTTGACCAAGCAGCTCAAATACTTGGGCGTCAAGATCCTCTGGCTTCTCCTCCTCGGCTTCAAGTCGCCAACTGCCGGTCTTTGCGGTCCGAACTTTGCCGGTTGAACGGCCGACGTGTTCCTGGCCCTTCGTGCACGATTCCGATGGTGCTGCGCCAAGAAGTGCGGAGATGCTTTCGGGGATTAAGTCGTCACCGAAGAAACGGAGAGTGGCACAGGACCGTTCCAGGAAACCCATCTTGATACCTACGTTCGAGGCAAGCTGCAAATTGCTGCCTCAAGAATCCATCGAGAGGAGCAGGCCTTCATCGACATCAGCATTTGGCCAAGTGATGTGTATATGTCTGGACATTCTGCAGCATCGCCTCCCGCCCGAGGCGATGGTCAGAAGACAGATTTCAGCAACCAAATCCAGCAATTGGCACACGCCCACCCCAACGGCAAGCGCGTACCGCTCGTGGCGTGTCCCGGTCAAGCAACCATTGCGCCGCAACACGCTGACATGGCGGCTTCGCGTGGCTCAGCCAAGGATGAACTCGCGCAGCCGCGCGAAGGCGGCCTCGGGCTCGTCGCGCCAGGCGCCGTGGCCGGAGCCCGCGAACGTGGCCAGTTGCGCCCATTGCGCCGGCAGCGCTGCGGCGATGTCCTGCGCATCGGCCAGTGGACAGACCGGGTCTTGCTCGCCCGCCATCACCAGCACGGGGCACTGCGCCTGGGCCAGGCCGGGCAGCAGGTTCATGCGCTGCTGCTCCCCGCTGGCCGACGCGAACAGGATGGCTTCGTTGTACACGGTGCGTTGGGCCGCCTCGGGGTTGCGTACCGGCGTGGTGTTGTAGTGCGGCAGGCACAGGCGCTGGTAGGGCGCCCAGGTGTCGGCGCAGGGCTGGCGCCAAAAGCGTTCGGCCGCCTCGCGCGCCGGCGTGCCGCCCTTGTGCTCGAACATGGCCAGCTTGCGGGCCAGGCCCAGGTGCGGTGAGGTGCTGGAGAGCACGACCTTGCCCGCATGCCCCGGGTGCCGTGCGATGTAGCGTTGCGCCACAAAGCCGCCAAAGCTTTGGCCCAGCACGATGGGTCTGACGATGCCCAGCGCGTCGCACAACCGCACCACGTCGTCGGCAAAGGTGTCGAGTGTCCATTCATCGGGCGGGCGACGGTCGCTGCGGCCATGGCCGCGGTGGTCGTAGTAGACGATCTGGGCCACATCGGCCAGCGCCGAGAAGGCCGGCTTGAAGCCGCTGTGGTCGTAGCCCGGCCCGCCGTGCAGCAGCACCAGGGTGGGCTTGGCGCGCATGGTGGGGCCGTCGGGCACCAGGCCTGCGCCTTCGATGTCGACGAACAAGCGAACCTTTGGGGCGATGGTGATCAGCATGGCTGCGACGCCGATCAGAAACAGGTTTCGGTGGCGATCTGCATGCGGCAGCTCCAGCGCAGCGTGGCCGCGCCGCGCTTGACCGATTGGCGGAACACTGCCGTGGCCTCGTGCTCGATGGCGTCGGGCAGCGGCATGGCCAGCGGCGCACCGCTGCTGTTGGTGTAGAAGTTGACGAAGCAGGTGCGCTCGGGCTCGCACAGCAGGGCCAGCTGCTGTGCGTAGGCGGCCTCGTCGCGCGCCTGGTCAGCAGGCACGATCACATAGCGCACCAGGCCTTGCTGGCCGGCCACGGGCCAGGCGGTGGCTTGCGCTGCGGGTTGGGCGGACATGGCGGAACAGAGCCACGTCGACGCCAACAACGCGGCCAGGCCGGGGAGGGAGGGAACTTTCATTCCCCCAGTTCAACGCAGGCGCCGGTGCGCGTCAAGGCCTCTCAGCTGCCCACGGCGGCCAGCACCGGCGTAGCGCGGAGCGCAACAGCGCGGTGGGCCGCGACGGGTGCGTGGGGCTGCCGGAAATGCCAAGCACCTGCAGTGCGGGACGTGAATTCGAAACCATGCTGGTGACGATGCCGACATGACCTGGGCCTGAGAACGAAGCTTTTCGGCTGTGCGTATTCGGGTGGCAGGTTGCGGCGTTGCGGTCATAGCCGCGTCCTTGCCTCGTCATTCCCGCGCAGGCGGGCATCCATGTTTTCAGCGTCGGCTGCAGCAGCGCAGCGGCGGCGGTCCTCCTGGTGGCACGCCACCGCCGTCTCCGGCAGGGTGTCGGGTATCCGCCCGACGGAACTTAGGGAGGAAAGCGCCAGGCCCGGTTGAGGGCATGGCGTTGGGGGAGATGGCGTCGGGCGGGTACCCGGCGACCTCTGCACGCCACCCAAGGAGAAGACGTGGATTCCCGCCTTCGCGGGAATGACGGAGTTGCGGAGTGGGAATGACGGAGCGGCGGGAGTGGGCATGCCGGCATTGCCGCCGCAAAACGCCACCTCACAAAGGCACTGGCGGCGTCCCCACCGGCGCGGCCTGCGCCTGCTGCACGGCGGTGCGCTCCAGGTGCGGCGCAAAGACATTGATGAAGTCGTAGGCAAAGGCGCGCAGCAGGGCGCCGCGGCGCACACCCACGCTGGTGGTGTTGACCGGGAACAGGTGGCGCGCGTCGATGGCGTGCAGGTACGCGTCGCGGGCTTCGTCGTAGGCGATGGCGGCGATGATGCCCACGCCCAGGCCCAGCTCGACATAGGTCTTGATCACGTCGGCGTCCATGGCGGTGAGCACCACGTTGGGGTGCAAGCCGGCCTGGGCGAAGCCGTGGTCGATGCTGCCCCGGCCGGTGTAGCCGTTGTCGTAGGTGATCACCGGGAACTCGGCCAGGCGGACCAGCGTGAGTTCGCCTTGCAGCAGCGGGTGGCCCGGCGGCACGATGACCGAGTGGGTCCAGCGGTAGCAGGGCAGGGCCACGATCTCGGGCTCGTCGGCCAGCGCCAGCGAGGCAATGCCCACGTCGGCGGTGCCATTGAGCAGCATCTGCGCGATCTGCGCCGGCGAGCCCTGGTGCAGTTGCAACTGCACCTTGGGGTGGTTCGCGCGGAAGTCGCGCACGGCCGTGGGCAAGGCATAGCGGGCTTGCGAGTGGGTGGCGGCGATGCTGAGCACGCCCGAGTCACCCACGCGGAAGTCTTCGCTCGCGCGCTGCAGGTTGTCGGCGTCCAGCAGCAGGCGTTCCACCCAGGGCAGCACGCGGGTGCCGGCCGGCGTGAGGCCGGTGAGGCGCTTGCCGGCGCGCACAAAGATCTCGACGCCCAACTCGTCTTCAAGCTCGCGGATCTGGCGGCTGATGCCGGGCTGCGAGGTGTGCAGCGCGTTGGCCACCTCGGTGAGGTTGAAGCCGCGGCGCTGGGCTTCGCGGACGGAACGCAGTTGCTGGAAGTTCATGACGTGTGAGGGCGATTGCTGGGGTCGCTCATGAGTTTTCCGCATTATCAAAACCGCCGTCTGTTTGGGGAACGACATTTGCGGCGCAAGCATGTGCGCTCAGCGCATATGGCTGGTGCGGGCGCGCGCGGGGCTACCATCCCGCATCGCACCGGAGCCCCTCATGCACCTGCCACTTCGCCCCCTGGCCTGGGCCGCCCTGGCCACCACTTTGCTGCTGGGCGGCTGCGCCACGCAGCGCCTGCCCGAGCCGGCGTCCGACGCCACGTTGCAGCGCATCCAACACGTGGTGGTGATCTACGCCGAGAACCACAGCTTCGACAACCTCTACGGACTGTTCCCCGGTGCCGACGGCATTGCCAACGCCACGCCCGAGCAGACCCTGCAGCGCGACCACGACGGCCAGCCGCTCAAGGAACTGGTGGTGTTTGGCCACGACGGCAAGCCCGACGCGCGCTACCCACGCATGCCCAACGGGCCCTTTCGCATTGACCTGCCGCCGGTGAGCCGCAAGCACGACGACATCGTGCCCAGCCCCACGCATTTGTTCTACCAGAACCAGCAGCAGATCAACGGTGGCCGCAACGACCGCTTCGCGGCCATGTCGGCGGTGGGCGGCTGGGCCATGGGCTACTACGACACCTCACAGCTCAAGCTCTGGCAGTGGGCGCGCGAGTACACGCTGGCCGACCGCTTCTTCATGGGCGCCTTTGGCGGCTCTTACCTGAACCACCAGTACCTCATCTGCGCCTGCGCGCCACGCCACGCCAGCGCGCCCGATGCGATGCGCGCGCGGCTCGACGCCCAGGGCCAGCTGCTGCTCAAGCCCGATTCGCCCTCCGCCAACGTGGGCGCCGTCAGGCCGGCCAACAGCGGCTCGGTGACGCCTGACGGCTGGAGCGTGAACACCTCGCAGCCGGCCTACCAGCCCAGCGGCGTGCCGCCCGCGCTGGGCGCCTCGCCCGACTTTGCCGACCCGCTGGGCAACGAGCGCAGCGGGCAAACGGTGCCGCCGCAAACCGCCAAGACCATCGGCGACACGCTCTCGGCCAAGGGCGTGGGCTGGGCCTGGTACGCCGGTGGCTGGAACGCCGCAGTGGCCGATGGCCGCCAGGAGCCCGCCGTCAAGCGCAAGGTGATCTACGCGGGCGGCGACGGCAGCCCCATGTTCCAGCCCCACCACCAACCGTTCAATTACTACGCGCGCTTCGAGCCGGGCACGCCCGACCGCGCGCAGCACCTGAAGGACGGCGAAGATTTTTTACGCGACATTGCGGCCGGCACGCTGCCGGCCGTGAGCTTCTACAAGCCTGCCGGCCGCCACACCCAGCACCCCTCGTACACCGACCTCAAGAGTGGCGACGCGCACATGGCCGACGTGCTGGAAAAGCTGCGCAACAGCCCGCAGTGGCCGGGCATGCTGGTGGTGCTGACCTACGACGAGAACGGCGGCTACTGGGACCACGTGGCCCCGCCCACCGGCCCCGGCTGGAGCGACCGCTTCGGGCCTGGCTCGCGCGTCCCGGCGCTGCTGATCGGGCCCACGGTGAAGAAGGGCTTCGTCGACCACACGCCCTACGACACCACCTCCATCCTCAAACTCATCACCCGGCGCTTCGGCCTGGAGCCGCTGCCGGGTGTGCGCGAGCAGGTGGGGGACCTGAGCGGCGTGCTGCGGCCTTGAGTGCGGGGCGGCGGTGCATTGCCGTCGCCCCCGCACCTCCGCTGCCGTCATTCCCGCGTAGGCGGGAATGACGATGCGAGGGCGAGGGCGCGACGACGACGGGCTGGCATGACGGGCCGCAAGGCGCCGTCAACGGCCCTTGGTCAGAACGCCCAGCCGCCTTCGGCCACCAGCTGCGCCAGCGGCACACGGTCATTGGGCAGCTCGCGGGCCTGCAGGGCTTCGGGCAGGGCGGCTTTGTCGCCGCGCTTGCCCACGGCCACCACGCATTCCACCGCCACGTCGGCAGGGATGTTCAGCGCCTCGCGCAGCTTGGCGCCGTCGACGCCACCCATGCCGTGGGTGATGTAGCCCAGTTGGTGGGCCTGCAGGGCCAGGCTCATCCAGGCCGAGCCGGCGTCGAACGAATGCCAGGGGTTGGGCTTGGCCTCGGTCTGGCCCGGGGCCACCGAGGTGGTCTTGGACAGGACCACGATCAGCGCCGAGGCCTTCTGCGCCCAGCCCTGGTTGAACGGCACCAGGCCGCCCAGGATGCCCTGGAAGGCGGGCGTGCCGGCGTGGCCGTAGAGAAAGCGCCAGGGTTGCATGTTGGACGCCGACGGGGCCCAGCGGGCGGCCTCGAACAGGCTGAGCAACACCTCCTGCGGGATCGCCTCGCCGGTGAACGAGCGCGGCGACCAGCGCTCGGTGAACATGGGGTGCACGGGGTGGGTGGCGGTGCGGGCAGTGCTCATGGGGGTGGTTCCACAGGTGTGTGACAAGGAGACGGATTATCAAAGTTTGGGCGCCCCCGCGCAGGGGGGCCGTGGTGGCCGCCTTAACATGCCCGCTCCCTGCGCGCGCCACCCGCGTGCCGGGCCTGCACCCCTGAGGCACACCGATGAGCTTGTCCCCCCGCCGTTACCGCCCTTCTGTCTTGCCCGTGGCCCTGCTGGCCCTGTGGCCGCTGCTGGGCTGGTCTGCCAACCCCGCCGCCGCGCCGCTGCCGCCCGTGGCCCTGGTGCACGACGTGGTGCAAACGCTGCATGGCGTGGCCGTGCACGACCCCTACCGCGACCTGGAGGACCTGAAGAGCCCCGCCACCCAGGCCTGGCTCAAAGGCCAGGGCGAGCACGCCGAGCGCCTGCTGGCCGGCATCGAAGGCCGCGACGCGCTGGCCGCACGCATCGACGAGCTGAGCCGCAGCACGGGCACCCGCATCGCCGAGTTGTTCCGCCTGCCGGGCAACCGCCTGCTGTACCTCAAGCGCGGCGCGGGCGAATCGCAGTTCAGCCTGGTGCTGCGCGACGGCCTGGCTGGCCAGGAGCGCACCCTGGTCGACCCGGCGGAGCTGACCAGGCAGGCCGGCGTGCCGCACGCCATCAACTACGTCGTGCCTTCGTGGGACGGCAAGCGCGTGGCCTATGGCCTGTCGGCCGGCGGCTCGGAAGACGCCTCGCTCTACGTGATGGACGTGGCCACCGGCAAGGCGCTGATCCAACCCGTGCCGCGCGTGCACGAAGCCCTGGTGCACTGGACGCCCGACAGCCGCGCCATCTCCTACAACCAGCTGCGCGCCCTGCCCGCCGACGCGCCGGCCACCGAGTTCTACCTGGACAGCACGGTCTACTTGCAGCGCCTGGATGCCCCCAAGGCTGCGCCCAAGCCGCTGTTTGGTCCGCTGATGAACACCGCGCTCAAGCTCGACCGCCTGGACGTGGCCAGCGTCATCTTCGACGCCGGCAGCCGTTTCATGGTCGCCCGCACCACCGACACCACCGTGCCTGAAGGCCGCCTTTACGTAGCCCCGCTGGCCCAGCTGAACCAGGCCAGCATCGCCTGGCGGGCGCTGGCGGTGGCCAGCGACCAGATCACCGACTTGCAACTGCACGGCGACCAGCTCTACCTGCGCAGCGTGAAGGGTGCACCGCGTGGCAAGTGGCTGGCCGTGGACCTGGCAAAGCAACAGACCCTGGCCCAGGCCCGCACGCTGATCGCGCAGCCCGACGTGGGTGTGCTGCAGGGCTTGAGCGTGGGCCGCGACGCCCTCTACAGCGAGCTGACCCAGGGCTTCACCACCCGCGTCCAGCGCCACCCGCTCCGGGGCGGCCCGGGGCAGGACCTGGCCCCCGGCTGGAAGGGCAGTGCCCACCTCTTTGTCGACCTCACCCACAGCCACACCGATGTGTGGCTGCGCACCTCGTCGTGGACCGAGCCGGGCAGCATCGTCACCAGCGCCGGCGTGGGCCAAGCGCTGGTGGACACCCAGTTGGTGGGCCACGCCCTGCCTGGCGGCACACCCGCACTGGAAGCCGAGGAGCTGCTGATCCCCAGCCACGACGGCGTGCGCGTGCCGTTGGCGCTGATCCACCGCGCCGACATGCCGCTGGACGGCAAGCGGCCCACGCTGCTGATCGGCTACGGCGCCTACGGCCACTCGATGGAGGCCCGTTTCGACCCGCGCAACATCGCCTGGCTGGAAAAGGGCGGCGTCATCGCCCTGGCCAACGTGCGCGGCAGCGGCGCCTTCGGCAAGGAATGGCACCTGGCCGGCTTCAAGGCCACCAAGCCCAACACCTGGAGGGACGGCATCGCTGCGGCCCAGTACATGGTCAAGGCCGGCATCACCTCACCGGCCACGCTGGGCATCCTGGGGGGCAGTGCCGGCGGCATCTTCGTGGGCCGTGCCGTCACCGAAGCGCCCGCGCAGTTTGCCGCCGCCGTCTTCGACGTGGGCATGATGGACACCATCCGCTCGGAAGAGTCGGCCAATGGCATCACCAACATCTCGGAGTTCGGCACGGTGAAGGACCCCGAGGAGTTCAAGGCCCTGCTGGCCATGAGCACCTACCACCAGATCCAGGACCACACGGCCTACCCCGGCGTGCTGCTGATCCACGGCATGAACGACCCGCGCGTGGACGTGTGGCAGAGCGCCAAGGCGGCCGCGCGCCTGCAGGCGGCCAGCACCTCCAAGCGCCCGGTGCTGCTGCGCCTGGACGCCCAGGCCGGCCATGGTGTGGGCAGCACGGCCTCGCAACAGGCCAGCAAGCAGGCCGACATCTACGCCTTCCTGCTCTGGCAGTTTGGGCTGGCCAAGGCCAAGGCGCCTTGACCACGCCTGGCGCACCATGAAGAAAGCCGCCCGAGGGCGGCTTTCTTCTGGGCGGCAGACCTTGGGCAGGCGCCACACCTCGCCCATTGAGGGCTCGTTCAGAGGTTCAGCGCGGCTTCCATCTTCTGCTTGGTGGCCTTGAGCTCGGCCGGCAGGTGGTATTCCAGGGTCTTGAACAGCTCGTCGTGCAGCTTCAGCTCGGCTTGCCAGGCGGCCGGGTCGGCGTCGATGATGCTGTCGAACTGGGCCTGGGTGAAGTCGAGGCCGGTCCAGTCCAGGTCTTCGTAGCGCGGGCTGATGCCGAAGAAGTGGCCTTCGCCTTGGGCCTGGTGCTCGACGCGGCCGATCATCCACTTCAGCACGCGGGCATTGTCGCCGTAGCCCGGCCACACGAACTTGCCGTCCGCGCCCTTGCGGAACCAGTTGACGCAGAAGATCTTGGGCAGGTTCGAGCCTTCCGACTGGAGCCTGTGTTCCATGTCCAGCCAGTGCTGGAAGTAGTCGCTCATGTTGTAGCCACAGAAGGGCAGCATGGCGAACGGGTCGCGGCGCACCACGCCCTGGGCGCCGAAGGCCGCGGCCGTGGTCTCGGAGCCCATGGTGGCGGCCATGTAGACGCCTTCCATCCAGTTGCGGGCCTCGGTCACCAGCGGCACCGTGGTGCTGCGGCGGCCGCCGAAGATGAAGGCGTCGATGGCCACGCCCTTGGCGTCGTCCCAGGCCGGATCGAGCGCGGGGTTGTTGGTGGCGGCCACGGTGAAGCGCGAGTTCGGGTGGGCGGCCTTGGCGCCGGTTTCCTTGGCGATGGCCGGGGTCCACTCCTTGCCTTGCCAATCGATGGCGTGGGCCGGCACCTCGCCGTCCATGCCTTCCCACCACACGTCTCCATCGTCGGTCAGGGCCACGTTGGTGAAGATCACGTCGCGCTTGAGCGACTCCATGCAGTTCGGGTTGGTCTTGAAGTTGGTGCCCGGGGCCACGCCAAAGTAGCCGGCTTCGGGGTTGATGGCGTAGAGGCGGCCGTCCTTGCCGGGCTTGATCCAGGCGATGTCGTCACCGATGGTGGTGACCTTCCAGCCACCCAGCGCTTCCGGCGGGATCAGCATGGCGAAGTTGGTCTTGCCGCAGGCCGAGGGGAAGGCGGCTGCGACGTGGTACTTCTTGCCGGCCGGGTTGGTGACGCCCAGGATCAGCATGTGCTCGGCGAGCCAGCCCTGCTGGCGGCCCATGGTGCTGGCGATGCGCAGCGCGAAGCACTTCTTGCCCAGCAGCGCGTTGCCGCCGTAGCCCGAACCGTACGACCAGATCTCTTGCGTCTCGGGGTAGTGGACGATGTACTTGACGGTGGGGTTGCAGGGCCAGTTGGTGGCGTCCTTCTGGCCTTCGGCCAGGGGTGCGCCCACGGTGTGCACGCAAGGCACGAAATCGCCGTCGGTGCCCAGCAGGTCGATCACGGGCTTGCCCATGCGGGTCATGAGCTTCATGTTCACGGCCACGTAGGCCGAGTCGGACAACTCCACGCCGATGTGGGCGATGGGCGAGCCCAGCGGGCCCATGCTGAACGGGATCACGTACAGCGTGCGGCCCTTCATGCAGCCCTTGAACAAGGCCTTGTCACCGGTCTGCAGCAGGGCGCGCATCTCGGCCGGCTCCATCCAGTTGTTGGTGGGGCCGGCGTCTTCCTTCTTCTGCGAGCAGATGTAGGTGCGGTCTTCCACGCGCGCCACGTCCGACGGATCGGTGATGGCCAGGTAGCTGCCCGGGCGCTTGGCCAGCTTCTTGAAGCTGCCGGCCTCCACCAGCTGCTGGCACAGGCGGTCGTACTCTTGCTGGCTGCCGTCGCACCAGTAGACGTCCTTGGCCTCGGTGAGGGCGGCGATCTGACCAACCCACTCGATCAGGCGGGCGTTCTTGACATAGGCGGGGGCGTTGACGCGGACGTCGGCCGAGGCGGGTCGGTTCATGGGAGCTCCAATCATCAAAAAACAAGACGAAATTGGGCGAACCCCGGGCCTGCAACGACGCAGCCGCTGCGGGGCTCGCCCAATGTCGCGGGCGAAAACGCGGCCGGTTCAGGGGGCGCAACCCGTGGTGTCGAGTTACGTCGGGTTTCTTGCACGGGCGGGCGCGGGTGGCGCCGGCACCGGGCTGGCGGCCGTCACACCAGTGTAATGACGCGGTAACCTGAGCTTCCTGACAATCTATGCAAATCCGGAATGGCGGAATGCAGATCCGGCTGACCACCGCGCAGCATGCCCATGCTGTCGCCTCTTAATGAGATACACTCTCATTTAGAGGATTCTCCAATGCTGCTCGCAGACCTGCCCAATGGTGCCCGCGCCACCGTCACCCGCGTGGTGCCCGGTTCGGCCGAGCTCAGCGCCGACCTGTTGCGCCGCCTGGGCGAGCTGGGCTTTCTGCCGGGCGAGCCGGTGCAGGCCCTGCGCCGCGGCCCCGGTGGCCGCGAACCGCTGGCCGTGCTGGTGGGCGAAACCATGTTGGCATTGCGTCTCTCCGAGGCGCGCTGCGTGGAAGTGGTCACCTCCGCCTAGTCGCCAGGACCTGCCTTGAACGCCGCTGCCGCCACCCTGAGCCAACCCCGCCTGTTGCCCCGCAGTGTGGCCCTGGTGGGCAACCCGAATTGCGGCAAGACCGCGCTGTTCAACCTGCTCACCGGCGCACGCCAGAAGGTGGCCAACTACGCCGGCGTCACGGTGGAGCGCAAGGTGGGCCAGGCCCGCCTGCCCAACGGCCAGAGCGTGGTCATCATCGACTTGCCCGGCACCTACAGCCTGCACCCGGCCTCGGCCGACGAGTTGGTGACGCTGGAGGTGATCGAGGGCCGCCGCGCCGGCGAAGAGGCCCCCGACCTGATCGTGGCCGTGGTGGACGCCACCAACCTGCGCATGAACCTGCGCCTGGTGCTGGAGCTCAAGCGCCTGGGCCGCCCCATGCTGGTGGCGCTGAACATGGCCGACATGGCCGAAGAGCGTGGCCTGGTGATCGACGTGCCACGCCTGGCCGCCGAGCTGGGCTGCCCGGTGGTGGAAACCATCGCCGTGCAACACGATGGCCACGCTGCGCTGCTGGCCGAGCTGCAGCAGGACCTGCCCGCCGTGCACCAGACCAGTGCCGCCCAGCATGTGGAAACACCCAGCGCCGAGGCCCTGCAGCACGAGGTGCGCCGCATCCTGGCCGCCGCCGCCCCCAACGCCGCCCGCGCCGCCCGCTTCCACCCCCGGCTGGACGCCTGGGTGATGCACCCGGTGTGGGGCGTGGTCATCCTCGCGGTGCTGCTGTTCGTGATGTTCCAAGCCGTGTTCTCGTGGGCGCAATGGCCCATGGAGCTGATCAAGGGCAGCATGTCTGCGCTGGGCGACTGGACCCAGGCCCACATGGCCGAGGGCCCGCTGCGCAGCCTGCTGGTGGACGGCGCCATCGCCGGCGCGGGCAGCGTGCTGGTCTTCCTGCCGCAGATCCTCATCCTGTTCGCTTTCATCCTGGCGCTCGAAGACTCGGGCTACCTGCCGCGTGCGGCCTTCCTGCTCGACACGCTGATGGGCAAGGTGGGCCTGTCGGGCCGGGCCTTCATCCCGCTGCTGTCCAGCTTTGCCTGCGCCGTGCCGGGCATCATGGCCACGCGCAGCATCACCCATTGGCGCGACCGCCTGGCCACCATCATGGTGGCGCCGCTGATGACCTGCTCGGCGCGGCTGCCGGTGTACGCGCTGCTGATCGGTGCCTTCGTGCCCGACACCAACGTGGGCCTGTTCAACCTGCGCGGGCTCACGCTGTTTGCGCTGTACGCCGCTGGCGTGCTCTCGGCCTGCGCCGTGGCTTGGGCTTTCAAGCGCCTGTGGATGAAGAGCAGCTACCAGCCGCTGATGCTGGAGCTGCCGCCCTACCGCGTGCCCAGCCCGCGCAACCTGGCCCTGGGCCTGTGGGAGCGGGCGCGCATCTTCATCAACCGCGTGGGCACCATCATCTTTGCGCTCACGGTGCTGCTGTGGTTCCTGTCCACCTGGCCGGCCCCGCCCGAGGGCTACACCGGCGCCGCCATCACCCACAGCTACGCCGGCCAGCTGGGCCGCCTGCTTGAGGTGGTGTTCGCGCCCATCGGCTTCAACTGGCAGATCAGCATCGCCCTGGTGCCCGGCATGGCCGCGCGCGAGGTGGTGGTGGGCGCACTGGGCACCGTCTACGCACTGTCGGCGCCCGAAGGCGCGGTGGCCGAGGCGCTCTCGCCCATGCTGTCGCAGCAGTGGTCGCTGGCCACCGCCTACGCGCTACTGGCCTGGTTCGTCTTTGCGCCGCAGTGCATCTCCACGCTGGCCACGGTCAAGCGCGAGACCAACTCCTGGCGCTACCCGTTGGCCATGACGGCCTACCTGTTCGCCCTGGCCTACGCGGCCGCCTTCGTGACCTACAGGGTCGTGCTGTGGTGGACGGCATGAATGCCTTGGTGCAGAACCTGGTGGTGATTGCGGTCGTGGCCGTGTGCTTCGTCTACGCAGGCTGGACGCTGATGCCCGGCGCCTGGCGTCGGGCCACTGCCGCACGCCTGCGCCGCGTGCCCGGCCTGGCGCGCTGGAAACCGCTGCAGCCCACCGCCACCACGGGCTGCGGTGGCTGCGACGGTGCCTGCACGCCTGCCGCGCCCGACCAGTCCGCCAAGGTCACCGTCTACCGCCGCCCGCCATGAAAATCCTCAGCGTGAATGTGGCCGCCGCGCAGGCCATGCAGATCAACGGCCGGCGCGTGATGACGGCCATCGCCAAGCAGCCCCAGAGCGGCCCCGTGGCCTACGGCAACCTGGGTCTGGCCGGCGACGAGCAGGCCGACCCCACGGTGCATGGCGGCCTCTCGAAAGCGATCTACGCCTACCCCAGCGAGCATCTGCCGTTCTGGCGCACCGTGCGCGCCCAGGCCAAAGCGGCCGGCTGGCAGGACGAGGTGCAGCCCGGCCTGATGGGCGAGAACCTCACCCTGGCCGGCGTGCTGGAAAAAGACCTGTGGCTGGGCGACCGCCTGCGCTTTGCCGACGGCGGCGTGCTGGTGGTGAGCGAGCCGCGCTTTCCCTGCTTCAAGTTCAACGCGGTGATGGGCTTTGCCAAGGCCGCCAAGCTGATGGTGGAGTCGGGCTACTGCGGCACCTACCTGGCGGTGTTGCACCCCGGTGCGCTGCAAGCCGGCGAGGCCTTCACACTGGAACCCGGCCCGCGCGAGATTGGCCTCATCGAAGCCTTCCGCAACAAGACGCGCGGCAAAGACTTCGGTTAACCCAGCGTCGGGTAATCGGTGTAGCCGGCTTCGCCGCCACCGTAGAGCGTGGCCATGTTCAGCGCGTTCCAGGCCGCGCCCTCGCGCAAGCGCCGGCCCAGGTCGGGGTTGGCGATGAAGGGCTTGCCAAAGGCCACCAGGTCAGCCGCACCACCCTGCACCACGTCCAGCGCCAGCGCGCGGTCGTAGCCGTTGTTCACCATCCAGGCGCCGGGGAACAGCGCCCGCAGCGTGGCGTAGTCCAGCGCCTGCACGCCCTGGTCGGTGAGGTCGCGCGGACCGCCGGTGGCACCTTCCACCACGTGGCAATAGGCCAAGCCCAGCGGGGCCAGCTGCGCCAGCACATGGGTGTAGAGCGCCTGGGCGTTGCTGTCCTGTCCTATGTCGTTGGCCGGGCTGATGGGCGAAATGCGGATGCCGGTGCGATCGCCACCGATCTCGGCGGTGATGGCACGCGCCACCTCCATCAGGAAGCGGGTGCGGTTGGCGATGGGGCCGCCGTACTCGTCCGTGCGGTCGTTGGCCGAGTCCTTCAGGAACTGCTCGATCAGGTAGCCGTTGGCGGCGTGGATCTCGACGCCGTCAAAGCCTGCGGCCATGGCGTTGCGCGCGGCGCGGCGGTAGTCGAACACGATGCTCTGGATCTCGTCCACCGTCAGCGCGCGCGGGGTGGATACCGGCGCGAAGCCGCCGGCGATGTAGGTCTTGCTCTTGGCCGGCTGGGCCGTGGACGACACCGGGGCCGCGCCGCCGGGCAGCAGCGAGGTGTGCGAGATGCGGCCCACGTGCCAGAGCTGGATGACGATGCGGCCGCCCTCGGCGTGCACGGCGTCGGTGATCTGCTTCCAGCCGGCCACCTGCGCTTCACTGTGGATGCCCGGGGTGTCGAGGTAGCCCTGGGCCATGGGGCTGATCTGGCTGGCCTCGGTGATGATCAGACCGGCACCGGTGGCCGGGTTGGCGCGCTGGCGGTAGTACTGCAGCATCAACTCGTTGGGCACCTGGCCGGCGCTGGCGCGGTTGCGCGTGAGCGGGGCCATGACCACGCGGTTGGCCAGTTCGATGGCACCGACCTTCAAGGGGCTGAAGAGCTTGTTCATGGGGCCTAAGGATACAGTGCAACATTGAACCGACCGAAAGCCTGAACCATGCTCGCCTACCGCCACGCCTTTCACGCCGGCAACCATGCCGACGTGCTCAAACACGTGGTGCTGGTGCAGGTGCTGCGCTACCTGGTGGGCAAAGACAAGCCCTTCCGCTACATCGACACCCACGCCGGCGCGGGCGGCTATTTGCTCAAGGGCGCGCAGGCGCAGGTGAAGGCCGAGTACCGCGAAGGCATCAACCGCCTGTGGAGCCGCCCCGACCTGCCCGCCGCCGTGGCCGACTACGTGAAGCTGGTGCAGGAGTTCAACCTCGAGCCCGACGAACACGGCGTGGTGCCGCCACTGGAGAAAGGCATGACGCCGCCGCTGGCGCTCTACCCCGGCTCGCCCTCCATCGCCCGCATGCTGATGCCGCGCACCGATGCGATGCGTTTGTTCGAGCTGCACCCCAGTGACGCCCGCACCCTGGCCGCGCACTTTGGCGGCAACCGCCATGTGCAGGTGCTGAACGAGGATGGCTTCGCCGGGCTGAAGGGCCAGATCCCGCCCACGCCGCGGCGCGCGGCCGTGCTGATCGACCCTTCGTACGAGCTGGTGGGCGACTACGGCAAGGTGGTGGCCACCATGCGCGAGGCCGTGGCCCGCTTTGCCGAGGGCGTGTACATGGTCTGGTACCCGCAGGTCAGCCGCGTGGAGGCGGTGCAACTGCCCAAGCGCCTGATGGCGCTGGCCCCCAAGGGCTGGCTGCACGTGCGCATGACGGTGAGCCAGGCCGACCAGCGCGGCTTTGGCCTCACCGGCAGCGGCATGTTCATCATCAACCCGCCCTACACCCTGCACCAGACCCTGGCCGAGGTGATGCCCTTTCTGGTGGAGGCGCTGGCGCAGTTCGACGGCGCCAGCTTCGTGATCGAGGAGCAGCCAGCGTAGATGGGGCACCCGGCTGCGGGGTACCGCAGCCACCCGCCGGGCGGGTTGCGCAGCGGCGTTCAGGCCGCCTGGGTACAGTGCGGTTCGAGCAGTTGCACCTTCAGGTGGGTGCGCAGGTGCAGGTCCAGCGCGGCCAGGTCCACCGGGGCCGCCAAGGCCATGGGCACTGCGGCAGCGGCCGGTGCCGCCAGCGCGCCCAGGTCGATGGTGGTGTGGGCCGTGGCCAGCACATCCGATGCGGCCAGGGCCGCGTCGCTCTCCGCGTAGTTGAAGTAGACGTCGGTCATGTCGGCGGCATGGCCGTCGGCAAAGGTGACGCTGCCCACGGCCTGGTGCACGTTGCCCGCCACGTCCACCGCACCGCTGTCCTTGAACAGGGTGCTGAGGCGGGCAATGCCGGCGTCGGTGAGCGAGATGAGTTCGCCCGCCTGGGTGAGCTTGTCGCCGTTGGCGTCCTGCCAGACCAGCAGGTCCTGGAACTGGGCGTCGCGCTTGTCCACCACACCGTCGCCGTTGCTGTCGTACTGCGCCAGCTTGGTCATTGCCTCGCCATTGGCGCCGCCAAACAGCTCGTTCACGCTGTCGATCTGGCCGTTGTGGTTGGCGTCCACCGCCAGGAAGCCGTCCTGGCCCGAGAGCCAGCCCGACACCACCGGTGCACCGTTGCCCAGCAGGTCGAAGCTGCCAGCGGTCTCACCAATGGCCGTGGTCTTGACACCGTCGCCGTTGAGGTCGATGGCGATGGGGCTGAACAGCTTGTAGCAGGTGGTGTCGAAGATGTTCACTGCCAACGATGGGGTGCCATAGGTGACGCCCGCCGCGTTGCTGCTGCCGGTGATGTGGAGGGTGAAGGTCTCGGTGCCCTCGACATAGCCGGTGTTGTTGAGGTCGCCGTCGCGGCTCACCGTCTCGTTCCAGGCGTTGACCGTGAAGCTGTCGGAGCAGGTCTGGCCCGCGTGCACGGTGACGGCCACCAGGTTAGACGCGCTGCCGCCGTTGAGCGAGTAGTCCCAGGTGGTGGTGCCGTCGGCCCCGTAGGACTTGCCGGCGCTGGGAATGTCACCGCCGATGGCGGCCACCTTGATGAGGCTTTCCTTCCAGCACCAACCCGTCCAGCTGTAGGTGTTGTAGAAGCCGCCCCACAGGATGTTCTGGTTGGCGGCGGCGTGGTCCACCCAGGTGGCGGTGCCGTTCTGGGCCTGCACGTAGAAGGTGGTGTCCTGGGCCACGGCTTGGTCAAGCCGCACCTTGTAGGTACCGGCACAGCCTTCGTAGATGCCGCAGTCGCCCACCAGCGAGGCCTTGCAGACCACCGTGGCCAGCGTGGCGCTGTCGCTGCCAGGCTGCGAGACATTGCCAGCCGCATCGGTGAGGGTGGCGGTGGCGTTGATGGTGCTGCCGTTGGCCGGGCGGGCCACGGTGGTGTCCCAGGCGCCGGCGGCCAGGTCGGCCGCCGTGACCACATGGGTCTGCGCGGCGACGTTGCCACCCAGGGTGATGGTGTCGCCCACGGCCACACCGGCGGCCAGGGCCACCTGGATGGCCACGGTGGTGGCGTTGCCAATCTCGGTGGCCGAGATGCTGCCGTCGTTGTTGGCGTCGGTGGTGATGGTGACGGTGGTGGCCGCGCTGGCGACGGTGTCGAGGCTGGCGCTGTCGGTGGCCACCGGCGAGCTGTTGCCGTAGTTGTCGCTGAGCTGCGCCGTGACAGTGAGCTTGGCGCCCTCGGCCGGCAGCGGGTAAGCGGCGGGGAAGCTCACGGTGCCGGCCGCCAGATCGGCGGCCACCAGCACGTGGGTGATCGGGTGGCCGGCGCTGTCGGTGACGGTGAGGGTCTGGCCCAGCATGGCGCCGGCAGGCAGGGTGACCCGCAGGTCGGCCTGCATGGCCGCACCACGCTCGGCGGCGTTGATGACGCCGTCGTTGTTGGCGTCGGTGACGATGTGCACCGTGGGGGCCGGCAGGTCGTCGGCCAGCAGCATGGCCGCGTCGTAGCCGGGGGCCGAGACGTTGCCGGCGGCGTCGGTCAGGGTGGCCGTGACGGTGAGCGTGCTGCCGTTGGCGGGCTTGGCCAGGTCGAAGAACAGCTGGCCGCCCTCCACGTCGGCCACGCTGAGCACGCGCACGATGGGCGTACCGCCGGTCTCGATGCGCAGGGTGTCGCCCACGCGGGCGTCGCCCGGCAGCGTCACCTTGACGCTGTCGGTGGGCGAAGTGCCCTGTTCGGTGCGGCTGAGCACGCCGTCGTTGTTGGCGTCGGTGACGATCTCCACCCCCGGGGCGCTGGCGGCGCGGGTGTCGAGCGTGACCGCGTCGGTGCCCGCCGCCGAGACATTGCCGAACGCGTCGGTCAGCGTGGCACTGACCTTGAGCGTGGCGCCTTCCACCGGCAGGGCGAACGCGGCGGGCAGGCTCACCTCAGCCGCCGCCTGCTCGGCGGCCGAGACGGTGTGGGTCAGCACATGGCCGGCGGCGTCACGCACCGTGAGCAACTGGCCGGCCAAGGCCCCGGCCGGCAAGGTGATGACCAAGTCGGCCAGTGCGGCGCTGCCGCGTTCGGTGGCGTTGAGGTAGCCGTCGTTGCTCAGGTCGTTGGCGATGCGCACGCCGGGGGCGGGCAGGTCCAGCACCATCAGCACGGCGGAATCGATGCCGGCGGGCGAGACATTGCCGGCCGGGTCACTGAGCGTGGCGGTGACGGTGAGCGTGCCGCCGTTGGCGGGCTTGGCCACGTCGAAGTACAGGAGGCCGGCCTCCACCATGGCCACCGTGAGGCTGAGGTGGATGGGCACGCCGCCGGTTTCGATGTGCAGCACGTCGCCCACGCGGGCGTCGACCGGGAGCGTGACCTTGATCTGGTCGGTGGGTGAGCCGCCCTGTTCGGTCGGGGTCAGCAGGCCGTCGTTGTCGGCGTCGGTGGTGATCTCGATGCCCGGGGCGCTGGGGCCGCGGGTGTCGACCACGGCGCTGTCTTGCACCGGGGCCGAGGTGCTGCCGCTGCCGTCGGTCCAGGTGGCCACCACCTTGAGCGTGCCGCCCTCGGCGGGCCTGGCAAACAGCGCATCCCAGTGGCCGCGGCTGAGGTCGTCGGCCGTGATCTGGTGGGTCTGCTGCTGCAGCGTGCCGGGCTGCAGCGTGAGGGTGTCGCCCGGCTGGGCGCCGGTGGGCACGGTGATGCGCACGGTGAGCACCGTGGCGCCGTTCAGCTCGGCCGCCGTGAGGAAGCCGTTGTTGTTGGCGTCGGCCAGGAGGGTGACGGCCAAGCTGCTGGGCTCAGCAGCATCGCGCACCGCGCTGTCGCTGGCCGCAGCCGACACATTGCCGGCCAGGTCGGTGCGCGTGACCGACACGCTGAAGCTCGCGCCTGCGGCCGGTGCAGGCAGCGTGGCGGCCCAGGCACCGGCGTCCAGGTCGGCCTGGGTCAGCACATGGCTGAGCGTGCCGGTGCTGCCGGTGACGCTGAGCGTCTCGCCCAGCTGTGCGCCGGCCGGCAGGCCCACGCGGAAAGCCACGGCCGTGACGCCCACCATTTCGCCACTGGCGAGGTGGCCGTCGTCGTTGGCGTCGGTGGTGATGGCCACGGTGGGTGCAGCCGGACCGGTGGTGTCCAGCAGGGCCTGGTCGGCCGCAGGGGGCGAGACATTGCCCGCCGTGTCGACGATGCTGGCGACGACGCTGAGGCTGCCACCTTCAGCCGGAACCGGCACGTTGACAAGGATGTGGCCGGCCGCCTGGTCGGCCAGGTCCAGGGTGATGGCCTGGGGCACGCCGTTGGCGCTGAAGTGCAGCACGTCGCCCACGTTCACCTGCGCCGACGGGAAGGCCACCTTCACCGCCAGCGTGGCAGCGCCACCGAGCTCGTTGGCATTGACGTAGCCGTCGTTGTTGACGTCGGCCAGGATGGTGACCTCGGGCGTGGCCACCTGGGTGTCGAGCACGGCCGCGTCGGTGCCCGGCACCGAGACATTGCCCAGGCCATCGGTGATGGTGGCCGAAACCTTCAGCGTGGCGCCCTCGGCGGGCAGGGCCACGGTGGCGTTCCAGTGGCCGGCCGCGATGTCGGCGTCGGTGAGGGTGTGGGTTTGTGGCTGGCTGCCGTCGGTGAGGCTGACCACGTCACCGGCCTGGGCGTCGGCCGGCAGGCCCAGTCGCACCGTGGCGGTGGTGGCCGTGCCCAGCTCGGCGCGGTTGATGCGGCCGTCGTCATTGGCGTCGATGCGGATGGACACCGTGGGCGCGTCGGCGTGGGTGTCGGGCACCGGGTCGGCGGCCAGGATGATGTCGTAGCCCGCGCTGGTGGCCGTGGCGCCGTCGGCGGCCGTGGCTTGCGCGCTGAACTGCTGCGGGCCCTGGCCCAGGGCCGTGGTGACCTGGAAGCTCCACAGGCCAGAGGCGTCGGCCACCACGTGGCCGATGGTCACGCCACCGGCCAGCACGTCCACGCCGGCCCCAGCCTCGGCCGTGCCGTGCAGCAGGGGCAGGCTGTCGTCGGTGCTGCCGCCGTTGGCCACGGTGCCGGTCTGGGTGCCGGCGTCGTCGACCACGCCGGTGATGACCGGGGCCAGCATGGCGGCCTTCACGGTGATCTGCACCGTTCCGGTGGCGGTGCCGCCCTTGCCGTCAGAGACCACGTAGGTGTAGCTGTCGCCGCCGGTGTAGCCGGCCTGCGGGGTGTAGGTGATGCTGCCGTCGGCCGCGCGCACCAGGCTGCCGTGGGTGGGGGTGCCCAGGCTGGTGATGCTCAAGGGGTTGCCGTCCGGGTCACTGTCGTTGGCCAGCAGGGCCGCAACGCTGGTGACGAAGCTGCTGCCGGCGCGCACGCTGGCGGCTTCGCCCACCACCACCGGCGGGTGGTTGGTGTCGATGACGCAGCTCAGGTCATAGGCGGACGAGGTGCCGAGATGGGTGCCGTCGGTGCCGGTGGCCGAGGCGCTGAAGTGGTGAGCGCCCTGGGCCAGGTCGGTGGCCGGGGTGAGCGACCACCTGCCATTCGCGTCGGCCGTGACGGTGCCCAGCTTGGTGCTGCCGTCGTACACCACCACCTTGGCACCGGCCTCGGCCGTGCCCGAGAGCGTGGGGCGCAGGTCGTCTGTGCTGCCACCGGTGACCACATTGCCGGTCTGGGTGCCTGCGTCATCCAGCGCACCGGTGATGGCCGGCGGTTGGGCCGGCGGCAGCACGGTGATGTGCACCGTGGCGGTGGTCTTGCCGCCGTGGCCGTCGGAGACGGTGTAGGTGAAGGTGTCGGTGCCCACAAAACCGGCGGCAGGGCAGTAGCTGAGGTTGCCGCAATTCACACTCAACGTGCCATGCGCCGGCTTGCCGCAGGCGCTGATGCTCAGGGTGTCGCCGTTGGCGTCCTTGTCGTTCGACAGCAGCACGCTGGCCGAGGTGGCGAAGGTCTTGCCCGAACGCACACTGACCCATTCGTCGGTCACCACCGGGGCGGTGTTGGTGCCGCAGTTGAAAGACCAAAGGCTGAACAGGGACTGAGTCGTCATGGGGGAACCCTCTTAACACGTGCGAAACCGGAGCAGACCGCGCGGTGGCGGCCACGGCTGCCGGCCCCTGCGGGTGACCGGTCAGCACCGGGAGTGATGCAATTTCTTACAAACTATACAGTTGTATGGCCGCGCGAACTATTCCGCAGAAACCCGCTGAACCTGATTTTGGTGTGACTTAGTTGGTGGTAGGCAGGCCGCAGCGAGCTTATAGCAAGGGGTGCTTGCGATCTACCCCGCTTTTGGGTGGGGTGGCCTCCCGGGTCTTTTGTGCAAGACGTTTGCAGGCCACTTTTAATACTTAAAGGCCATTGCAGAGAGAGCGTGCGCAAACTTTCAACCACTTCGGCCGCCTTCAGGGCTGAAGTACAGATGCAACAGAATGTGTGGTATTTGTTTGGCCTGTGGCGGCCAGACCGGTGGTCTGGGGGGCCTGCCAGCGGTGTGGACGCCGGGTCGGGGCATGCCGCCATGCCGGCGACTCAGCCACCACCCGACAGTCCATGACCGCGTCCGCACCCGTTCGCCTGGCCAGCCCCAAGGCCTGGCGCTTGAGCCTCATGGTCCTGGCATTGGCCGGCCCTGGCGTGGCCGCATGGGGCGGCCCGTGTGCGCCACAGGCCCTGCCCAGCCTGGGCCATCACCTGAAGCTGGCGCACTTCAGCCAGCCCGTCCCAGGCGCCGATGCAGAGCCCGCAGGCACGGTGGTGGCCGCCGATTGCCGCAGCGACCCCAGCCGCCCCGGCCTGACCCTGGTGGCCGTCGTGCACACCAGCGGCGACGGCGGTTTCGGTGCAGTGCGCACGCTCTACGTGGTGGAAGGCGCCACCATTCGGCCGGTGCTGAGCGACCTGTTCATGACCCAGTGGCGCTACATCCAGCAAGCCCAGTCCCGCTGCAACCCGAACGGGTCTGAGACGGAGATCGTCGAGGACTTCGCCCTGTCCATCAGCCTGGGCCCCGAGAGCCACGCCGCCTACAGGGACCTGGTGATCAGCGCCACCAGCAGCCGCGACGACCAGCGCCCCACCGGACGCAAGCCGTTTCGCCACACGCTGCGCTGCGACGGCCGCATCTACCCCACCCAGGCGTGCGACCAGGCCTACGGGGCCTGGCGCCGCTGACCCGGCTCACTTGCCGGAAATGAAGCCATAGGCCTTGGCGCCGAACACGGCCCCCACGATGGGGGCGAGCCAGAACAACCACAGTTGCTCCAGCGCCCAGCCACCGACAAACAGGGCCACGCCGGTCGAGCGCGCCGGATTGACCGAGGTGTTGGTGACCGGGATGCTGATCAGGTGGATCAGCGTCAGGCCCAGGCCGATGGCTATGGGCGCGAAGCCAGCAGGCGCGCGTGCGTCGGTGGCGCCCAGGATGATGATCAAGAAGAAAGCCGTCATCACCACTTCGCAGACCAGCGCCGCCAGCAGGCTGTAGTGGCCGGGCGAATGTTCGGCGTAGCCGTTCGAGGCAAAACCACCGGCCGTGCTGAAGCCGGCTTGGCCACTGGCGATCAGGTACAGCACCCCGCCGGCCGCCACCGCGCCCAGCACCTGGGCGACGATGTAGGGCAGCAGCTTGCTGGCCGGAAAGCGCCCGCCCGCCCACAGGCCCACCGACACCGCCGGGTTCAGGTGGCAGCCAGAGATGTGGCCGATGGCGTAAGCCATGGTCAGCACCGTCAGGCCAAAGGCCAACGACACCCCGTGCAGGCCGATGCCCACGCCAGGAAAGGCCGCCGCCAGCACCGCACTGCCGCAGCCGCCCAGCACCAGCCAGAAAGTTCCCAGGAATTCAGCCCCGTAGGCCTTGTTGTCGTTCATGTCGGACTCCTCGATACAAGAAAACGCAGGGGGCGAAGATCGGCACTTCCGGCGGCTCCGTCAAGTCACCACGCCACGGCTTGTGCATGATGTCACCTGCCACCCTACTTCTGTCAAAACTCGCCGACATCACGATGACAAGCCACACACCCTCCACCAGCCCGTTGGCCGGACTGAAGGTGCTGGAACTGGGCCAGCTCATCGCCGGCCCCTTTGCCGGCAAGACCCTGGGCGACTTCGGCGCCGACGTCATCAAGGTGGAGCCGCCCGGCACCGGTGACCCGCTGCGCCAGTGGCGGCTGCTGCATGAAGGCACCAGCGTGTGGTGGCAGGTACAGAGCCGCAACAAGCGCAGCGTGGTGCTGGACCTGCGCACGCCTGAGGGCCGGGCCGACGTGCGCAGGCTGATCGATGAGGCCGACGTGCTGGTCGAGAACTTCAAGCCCGGCACGCTGGAGAAATGGGGCATGGGCTACGAGACCCTGGCCGCCACCAACCCAGGCCTGGTGATGCTGCGCATCTCGGGCTATGGCCAGGACGGCCCCTACCGCGACCTGCCCGGCTTTGCCGTGGTGGCCGAGGCCATGGGCGGCATGCGCCACCTCATGGGCGAGCCCGGCCGCGTGCCGGTGCGCGCCGGCGTGAGCCTGGGCGACACACTGGCCGCGCTGCACGGCGTGATCGGTGTGCTGCTGGCCCTGCAGGCGCGGCGGCAAAGCATCGGCCCGGAAGCGCCCAAGGGCCGTGGCCAGGTGGTGGACGTGGCGCTGTACGAGGCCGTCTTCAACTGCATGGAGAGCCTGCTGCCCGAGTACAGCGCCTTCGGCGCGGTGCGCGAGCCGGCCGGCTCGGCCCTGCCAGGCATCGCTCCGAGCAACGCCTACCGCTGCGCCGACGGCCAGGTGGTGATCGGCGGCAACGGCGACAGCATCTACCAGCGCCTGATGGCCGCCATCGGCCGCGTCGACCTGGGCCAGGACCCCGGTCTGGCGAACAACGCCGGCCGCGCCGCACGCGTGGACGAGATCGACGCCGCCATCACCGCCTGGACGGTGCAGCGCACTGTGGCCGAGGTGGTGGCCGCGCTGCAGGCGGTGAGCGTGCCGGTGGGCCGCATCTACACGGTGAGGGACATTGCCGAAGACCCGCACTACCGGGCACGCGGCATGATCGAACGCATCGTCACGGCCAGCGGCCTGGCGTTGGACGTGCCCGGCGTCTGCCCGAAGCTCTCGGCCACGCCCGGCGGCATCCACCGCCTGGCCCCTGCGTTGGGTGAGCACACCGATGAAGTGCTGGGCCGCGAGCCCTGAACGGCATGCGCTAACCTGCGTGGCAGGGAGTTTTCCGCATGCCACGCACATACCGTCCTGTCCTCCGATCCGCCCTGGCCGCCGCCCTGCTGGGCTGGGTCTTGAATGCCTCGGCCCAAGCCGACGCAGCGCCCGGCCTCATCACCCTCTCGGTGGATGCCACCGACCTCAGCCACCGTGTGCTGCGTGTGCAACAGAGCCTGCCCGTGGCCCGGCCCGGCCAACCGCTCACGCTGCACTACCCGCGCTACCTGCCGGGGGGCCACGGGCCCTACGGCAACATCACGCCACTGGCGGGGCTGAGCATCCGCGCCGGTGAGCAGCGCCTGGCCTGGCGCCGCGATGCGGCCGACCCGCACGCCTTCCAGGTGGACGTGCCTGCAGGGGTGGCCACGCTGGAGCTGAGCTTCCAGTACCTGGCGCCGGTGAAGAGCGGCGGCGAACGCCTCAGCGTCACGCCGGCCCTGCTGGGCGTGGAGTGGGAAACCGTGCTGCTCTACCCCGCCGGCCACACGGCCGACGCCCTTCGCGTGCAACCCCGGCTGCGCCTGCCCAGCGGCTGGCAGCAGGCCGGGGCGCTGCGTGGCACCCATGGCGGCATGCCCCAGGCCGGCGCCGACGGCTGGGTGCGGTTTGCGCCGGTGTCGCTGGAGACGCTGATCGACTCGCCGCTGTTTGCCGGCCCGCACATGAAGCGCATCGCGCTGGAGCCCGCTGGCACACCGCAGCCGGTGGCGTTGACCCTGTTCGCCGACGAGGCGGAGCAACTGGAGGCCAGCGAGTCGCACATCGCCGCCCACCGCGCGCTGGTGCAGCAGGCCACGCGCCTGTTCGGCACCCGCCACTGGCGCCAGTACGACCTGCTGCTGGCGCTCTCGGACGAGTTCGGCGGCATCGGCCTGGAGCACCACGAGTCCAGCGAGAACGGCTTGCGACCCGACTACTTCAAGGACTGGGACCAGGCCATCCGCGGCCGCGAGCTGCTGGCCCACGAGTTCGCCCACTCGTGGAACGGCAAGTTCCGCCGCCCGGCCGACCTGCTCACGCCACACTACAACACGCCCATGGGCACCTCGCTGCTGTGGGTGTACGAGGGCCAGACCGACTTCTGGGGCCACGTGCTGGCCGCCCGTGCCGGCCTGAGCACCCCCGAACAGGCGCGCGACCGGCTGGCCACCGTGGCCGCCGAAATGTCGGCCCGCAGCGGCCGCGCCTGGCGCAGCCTGCAAGACACCACGCTGGAGCCCGCCATCGGCCCTGGCCACACCCCCGAATGGGAGGACTGGCAGCGCAGCTCGGACTTCTACGAGGAGGGCCGGCTGCTGTGGCTGGACGTGGACTCCAAGCTGCGCGAGCTGAGTGGCGACCAACGCTCGCTCGATGACTTCGCAAGCGCCTTCTTCGGCGGGCCCGACGCACGCCGTGCCGATGGCTCGGTACAGCCCCAGCCCTATGACTTCAACGACGTGGTGGCCGCGCTGAACGCCGTGCAGGCCCACGATTGGGCGGCCTTCCTGCGCGAGCGGCTGGACCGCACGGGGCCCGGCGCCACCGCCCCGCTGGACGGCCTGGCCCGCAGCGGCTGGCGCCTGGCCTGGAGCGACAAGGAAAGCAGCTTTGCCAGCCACGAGCGTGGCTGGAGCGGCCCTTCGGGCACCGAGCGCCCACAAGACCTGGCCCATTCCCTGGGCCTGCGCATCACCAGCGACGGCAAGCTTGAACAGGTGTTCTGGCAAAGCCCGGCCTTCAACGCCGGCCTGGCTGCGGGCATGACCCTGCTGGCCGTGAACGGGCGGGGCTACAAGGCCGAGCGCCTGGAGGCGGCGGTGACCGCCAACCGCGACGGCAAGGCCCCGCTGAGTTTGCTGGTGAAGGACGGCGACCGCTACAGCACCGTGCGCATCGATTGGCGCGGCGGCCTGCGCTACCCGCTGCTGGAGCGCATCCCTGGCACACCCGACCGCCTCGCGGCGCTGTACCGGCCGCGGCCCTAGGGCGTCACCAGAACTTCCACCAGGGCTTGCGCTGCCGCTGCAGGCCAGCGGCGATGGCGTCTTCCTCGCTCATGATCTGGCCGTCGGGGCCGTAGACCTCGCCATCGGCGCCCTGCACCTTGGCCTTGAGCTTCTGGGCCAGTTGCCAGACCTTGCGCAAGATCTCTTCGTCGGGGTTGCTGGCGGTGACGCGGCCGTCGTAGTGCCAGAACAGCGCCACCGATTCCGGCCCGTGCTTGGAATAGGCCTTCCAGACGGCCAGACCGGGCTCCTCCGGACTGATGGTGGAGTTGGCCACGGCAAGGGCCTCCTCCTTGCTGGGCCCCTCGTACTGCATCTCGGGGTCGTGGTGAACTAGCTTGAGCCACTCGTTCAGTCCAATGGCGGGGCCGTCTTCGTCCAGCCAGTGTTCGCAGCGGGTGATGTGTACTTCGTAGCCCATGGGGCAAATCCGTCCGTCTGGTGTTGAAAACTGCATTCACCGGTGTCAGGCGGCCTCGGCAGCGCGTTGCATAACCCCAATGAGATCAGTGGCAAGTTTTACATAGCCCAACACCGATTCGGCTGAGGGTTTGAACTCAAGCTCATGCACCGCCTGGTTACGAAGCGTACGCAGGTCGTTGAGCAAGGCGATGTACTCGGGGCCGATCACGCCGCTGTGGGCCAACTGGCGCAGGGCCGCGTAGGTGCTGCCGGGCAGGGCCTGGGCGTTGGGCGCCTTGGCGTAGGCGAGGTGGGTCAGCGCGTCCTCCACCTCCACCCAGGCCTGCAGGATGACGGCGCGCGGGTCGCCACCCTGCGGCACACGCTGGGCCGGGGCCGTCGGTGCGGCGGGTTGCGGCAGACTCAGCACCCGGGCCTCGGTGGTCAACACGCGCACCGCCTCTTCAAACTCAAACTCCGCCGGGCCCACCTTGCCCTTGCGGATGCGGCCCAGCAGCTGGCGCAGCTCGGTGCGGAACAGCAGCGTAATCACCAAGGTGGCCAGCGGCCAGGCCGTGGCCTTGAGGGTCTCGGCGGTGAAGGTCAGCGTGTCCATGGCGTGTCTCCCTGAGTGTGTGTACAGGGTACGCCGCCACAGGCTCAGTGCATGAGCCTGTGCGTCAGTCGATGCTCATTTCCACGCAGCAGATGTCGGCCGGCTTGCCGCCGCGCAGGGGTGGCTCGAAGCGCCATTGGTTCAGGTTCCTCATCACCTCGAAGCCGAAGTTGAACTGTGGTTCCACCCCTTCCGACTGCGCCGCATGGACCAGCTGCGTGTTGTTGACGCGGCCATCCGCCGCGATGCCAAACCGCACCGTGGCACGGCACAGCGCGGCGGGCTTGGTCAGGCGGTCGGTCACCACAGGGGGGCCGGCCGGCCGTTTGGCGGCCCGGGCCGGGCATGTCGGCCACTGCACCATGGCCAGCGGCCGCAGCGGCCGGTCCAGCCCCAAGGGGCCGGTGCCGCCTGCGGCACCGGCCGCCTCGAAGGCCTTGTCGCGCTCCACCCAGCGGAAGGGGCCGCCGAAGACCAGCGCAGCGTGCACGGGCATGGCTTCGGCCCGGCTGGGCGCTGCGGCGCCGGTGCGGGGTTCGGTGGAGCCGCAGCCTGCGGACATCAGGGCGGCCAGCAGGGCGGCGGCCAGGGCCGGTGTAGCGTTTGGGTTCATGCCTGCTTTATAGCCGGCCACAGCTTGGGCCGGGCCGACGTTGCAATTGCTCGCAACCACGGCACACAGCCGCAGCCACGCTCAATGCGCCGCGCCGGCGCCTTCCCGCTTCAACTCGCGGAAGGCGCCGAACAACCATGAGCGCATGGCGATCACCAGCGTGTAGGGCCGCTTCTGGTCGGGCGGCAGCTTCTGGTCGGCCAGGTGCTGCTGGGCAAAGTCCTGCGCCAGGCGCTGCAGCCGCTCGTTGAACAGCGTGGCCAGGCTGCGGCCGATTTGGCCGTGCACCAGCATCAGCATCTCGCCCTCGCCGTCGAAACCGCCGCTGTAATAGTCCATCACCGCTTCCTCGCGGAAGTACTGCATCACCGGCCCGTGCGGACGCCAGCGGAAAGTCTTGGCCAGGTTCAGCCGGTAGCGGTTCATGGGCCGCAGCTCGATGATGCCCAGGCGGTCGAGCTGCACCAGGTACTTGATGGCCTCGGCCTCGCTGAGCCGGTAGGTGGCCACCACCTGCTCCAGCGTCCACTGGCTCATGCAGCAGATGGCCAGCAGCAGCAACTTGCGGTCAGCCACCACGGCCTTTTCCTGCTCCAGCGTCAGCTCGCGGCGCAGCGGCGCGGCGTCGGCCACGCGGCGGCTGAGCTCGGCGAAATCGGTCTTCAGCACCCGGCAGATCTCGTCCACGCGCGACAGCGGCATCTCGCCCTTCGAGAGCATGCGCTTGACGGTGGACTCGGCCATGCCCAGCTCACGGGCCAGCGCGGCGTAGGTGATGCCGGCGGCTTTGAGCTCGGCCTTGAGCACGGTGATGAGCGACTGGGTGGTGGACATGGCGGCCTGCGGCGGGGCAACAAGTATTGCCAAACGATACCCGACGGCGCTTGGCTTCGGACATGAGCAGCCTGCACGCCACCACACGCGCCTGCGGTGGCCATGATCGCCCCGTGTTCAACAACGCCCCTCTCGCCAGGGGCCACCGCGATGGCCACGATGCCCTCCCCCCGCGCGCTGACGCGCCCCACGCTGCTGGCGCACCGCCCGTCGCGCACAACGTCCTGCCTGCTGTTCGCCACCCTGCTGGCCACGGCCGGCCCCGGCGCCCAGGCCCACGGCCACACCCCCTCGGCGGACCAGAGCGCAGCCTCGGCCGTGCCGGTGGCCATCTCCATGGCCGCGCCCTCGATGGTGCTGGTGGCCGGCGCCCAGCTGGTGGTGCTGAGCGTGCAGGCCACGGCGCGCGGCTCGGTGTGGGTGCTGGAGCGCGTGTCGGACGGCGTGCGCTTCAGCGTGGAGGTGGCGGGCCAGTCGCTGGTGGCCGTGGGCACCGGTGTGACGGTGCTGGTGATGGGCACGGGTTGGTTGCTCTCCGCCGCCGCCGAGGGCGGCTCGCAGGCGCTGTGTTTCGTGCCCAACGAGGTGGGCCGCGCGCTGCTGCACCACGAGCAGGTGACACGGTGAGGCGCGCGCTTGTGAAGATGGTCGCGGTGATGGTGGTTGCCGGGGCAGCCACCATGGCCCACGCCGGCCGCAACTGCGACGAGCTGCCCCCTTCGGCCTGGGAGACCCAGCAGGGCATGGCGTTGGCGCAAACCACGGCCCAACGCCTGGAAGCCAGTGGCGCCGACGTGGTGCTGCTGGCCCGCGCCGGGCAAGACCTGAGCAAGTACGGCATCGCCTGGTCGCACATGGGCTTTGCCTACCGCGAGCTGCAGGCCGACGGCACGGCGCAGTGGCGCGTGGCCCACAAGCTCAACCACTGCGGCACCGACCGCGCCCAGGTGTTCCGCCAGGGCCTGGGCGAGTTCTACATGGACAAGCCCTGGCGCTACCAGGCCGCCTATGTGGTGCTGGCGCCCGATGCGCAGGCCAGGCTGCTGCCGCTGCTGCAAGACAACCAGCGCCTGGCGCAGTGGCACACCACGCGCTACAGCATGCTGGCCTACCCCTGGGCCACCCGCTACCAGCAGAGCAACCAATGGGCCATCGAAACCCTGGCCGGCGCGCTGGACGACGCGGCCAGCACCCGGCCGCGCGCCCAGGCTTGGTTGCAGTTGCACGGCTACGAGCCCACGGTGCTGCACCTCAACGCCCTCACGCGCCTGGGCGGGCGCATGACGCAAGCCAACATTGCCTTCGACGACCATCCCCATGCCAAGCGTTACAGCGACCACATCGAGACGGTGACGGTGGATTCGGTGTTCGCCTGGCTGCAGCGCGAGGGGCTGGCCGGGGCCGTGCAGGTGTTGCCGTGACAGCCTTCCGTCATTCCCGCGCAGGCGGGAATCCAGGTTGTGGCGCGCTGTGGATTCCCGCCTTCTCGGGAATGACGGAGCCAGCCTATACAGTCCGGCATCACAAGATGGCCGGCCCGAGGAGACCCGCACGATGAGCGCTGAACAGCCCGCCCACGCCAACCAGTTCACCCTGCTGGGCCAGCGCCGCTTCGCGCCTTTCTTCTGGACGCAGTTCCTGGGTGCGGCGAACGACAACGTCTTCAAGTTCGCCTTCACCGTGCTGGTCACCTACCACCTCTCGGTGGGCTGGCTGCAGCCGCAGAAGGCGGGGCTGGTGATCGGCGCGGTGTTCATCCTGCCCTTCCTGCTGTTCTCGGCCACCTCGGGCCAGCTGGCCGACAAGTACGACAAGGCCTTCCTCGCGCGCATGGTGAAGAACCTCGAGGTGGTCATCATGCTGCTGGGCGCCGTGGGCCTGGCCACCAGCCAGGTGGCGCTGCTGCTGGGCTGCATCTTCCTGCTGGGTCTGCACAGCACGCTGTTCGGCCCGGTGAAGTACGCCTACATGCCGCAGCACCTGAACGCGGCCGAGCTCACCGGCGGCAACGGCATGGTCGAGATGGGCACCTTCGTGGCCATCCTGTTGGGCAATGTGCTGGGCGGGCTGCTGATCGCGCTGCCGGCCGACGGCTGGCTGGGTGGCGCGCAGGCCGTGGCCCTCACCAGCCTGGCGCTGGCCGTCGTGGGCCGGCTCGTGGCCCAGGCCATCCCGGCCACGCCGGCCACCTCGCCCGGCCTGGTGGTGAACTGGAACCCCGTCACCGAAACGGTCAAGAACCTCAAGCTGGCGCACGGCCACCTGGCGGTGTACCGCTCGCTGCTGGGCATCTCGTGGATGTGGTTCTTCGGCGCCGTGTTCCTGGGCCAGTTCCCCTCGTTCGCCAAGGACGTGCTGCACGGCGACGAGCACGTGGCCTCGCTGCTGCTGGTGGTGTTCTCAGCCGGCGTGGGCCTGGGCTCGCTGGCCTGCGAGAGCTTGAGCCGCCGGCATGTGGAGATCGGCCTGGTGCCGCTGGGCGCCATCGGCATGAGCGTGTTCGCGCTCGACCTGTGGGCCTCGTCCAGCGGCCTGCCGGCCGGGCCACTGCAGGGCGTGGGCGCCTTCCTGGGCCACGCCGCCCACTGGCATGTGCTGGCCGACCTGTTTGCGCTGTCGTTCTCGGCCGGCCTGTACAGCGTGCCCATGTACGCGCTGATCCAGTTGCGCTCGCCAGGCAGCCACCGCGCCCGCATCATCGCGGCCAACAACATCCTCAACGCCATCTTCATGATCGTGGCCAGCCTGGGCGTGGGCCTGCTGCTGGACGCGGGCCTGTCCATCCCGCAGGTGTTCGGCGTGCTGGCCGGGCTGAACGCGCTGGTGGCGGGCTACATCTTCCTGGTGGTGCCCGAGTATTTGCTGCGCTTCGTGGCCTGGGTGCTCACCCACGTCATCTACCGTTTCCGCGTCAAGAACGAGCAGCACATCCCCACCGAGGGCGCGGCCGTGCTGGCCTGCAACCACGTGAGCTTCGTGGACGCCATCTTGCTGATGGCCGCCAGCCCGCGGCCCATCCGCTTCATCATGGACCACCGCATCTTCCAGGTGCCGGTGCTGGGCTGGCTGTTTCGCCTGGCCAAGGCCATCCCCATCGCGCCGCGCAGCGAAGACCCGGCCGTGTACGAAGCCGCCTTCGTGGCCGCGCGCCAGGTGCTGGCCGAGGGCGACCTGCTGGGCATCTTCCCCGAGGGCGGCATCACCCGCGACGGCGAACTGCAGCCCTTCAAGGGCGGGCTGATGAAGATCCTGGAAGGCCAGCCCGTGCCCGTGGTGCCCATGGCGCTGCAGAACCTGTGGGGCTCGTACTTCTCGCGCATCGAGGGCGGCACCGCCATGGTCAAGCCCTTCCGGCGCGGCTGGTTCAGCCCGGTGGGGCTGAACGTGGGCGCGCCGGTGGCGCCGGGCGACGTGGACATGGCCAAGCTGCAAGCCAGTGTGGCCGGCCTGCTGGCCGAGACGGTGGTGCGGTGATGTGGGCTTTGCTGTGCTGGATCGGCGTGGTGCTGTTCGCCATGCTGGGCACCGGCGGCGTGCTGGTGGGGGTAAGCAACCTGGCCTGGGCTCCGGTGGGTGTGGGGGCGGCCGCCTTGCTGGCCTGCTGGGGGTGCTGGGGGCTGGCACGCCGGCTGAGCGCCAACCAGTTGGCCTCTGCCGGCGCACCGGCGCGGCGTGACCCGGACGATGATGACGACGACAACAGCGGCAGCTTCGCCTCGGCACTGCTGGCCAGCGGGCTGCACACGGCGTCCTCAGGGCCGTCGCAGGCTGCGTTGACCTCGCGCATCGATACGGCCTTCGAGCCACTGGAATGCAGGGCCGACAACGCCGAAGCCAATGACGAGGACCGCAGCGACAACAGCGACTGCGGCAGCAACGACGACAGTTCGGACTCCAGTTCGGATTCAGACTCCGGCTCCGACAACAGCTCCAGCGATTGAAGTGAGGCAAGGCCATGGACCCTTTGAACATCGACATCACCCCCAAGCCCAGCCTCTGGCGCCTGGTGGCCAAGGCCATGATCGGGTTGCTGTTCACCGCGTTCGCCTTGATGGGCTCCTGTGGCGGCTTCTTCGCCGTGCTGGACCTGCGCGGCCCCAAGCCCTTCCACGCCGAGTACGTGGGCCTGCTGCCCTACTTCTCGCTGGCCATCGGTGGGGTGTGCGCCTGGGGCTGCTACCGGCTGTTCAAGCACCTGGGCCGTTGAGCGCACCCCGGTGATCCAGCATCCCGCCACCGCCGTGGCCGTGCACGCCTTGTTCGAGTGGGGTGGCATGGCCTTGGGCGTGGCCCTGTGGCGCCGGGCCTTGCGCACCCAGGGCCGCAGCCCCCTGCAACCCGGCAGCTTCGCCGTGCTGGCGGGCCTGCTGCTGGGTGCGGCGCTGGGCAACAAGGCGGCGTTCCTGGCCGAGCGGCCCGACGTGCTGCAGCGCCTGCTGGCCGGCGAGCTCATCTGGCCAGGCCAGAGCATCGTGGGTGGGCTGCTGGGTGGACTGGTCGGTGTGGAGTTGGCCAAACGCCTCACCGGCCAGACCCGCTCCACCGGCGACGCCATGGTGGCGCCGATCGCACTGGGCCTGTGCGTGGGCCGGGTGGGCTGCTTCCTGGCCGGCCTGCACGACAGCACCTACGGCTTGCCCACCACGCTGCCCTGGGGCGTGGACTTCGGCGACGGTCAGCCGCGCCACCCCACACAGCTGTACGAGATGGCTGTCGTCAGCGCCCTGGCGCTGGTGCTGTGGCGTGCCCGCGCGCGCCTGGGCCAGGTGCCCGGCCTGGCCTTCAAGCTCTTCCTCGCCGCCTACTTGGCCTGGCGCCTGGGCGTCGACGCACTCAAGCCCGTGCCAGCGGCCTACCCGCTGGGCTGGAGCGGCATCCAATGGGTGTGTGTGCTGGCCCTGCTGGCCTATGCGCCCCTGGTGCTGCGCGCCTGGCGCCAGTTGCCCGAATCCACCCCATGACCCGCAAGAACCGCCCCTACCTGTACTACGACACCACGCAGTCGGTCTGCACCACCTGTCTTCGCCCGGTGGAAGCCAAGATCGTCTTCAAGGACAACCAGGTCTACATGGACAAGTGGTGCCCGGTGCACGGCACGGAGCGCGTGCTGGTGAGTGACGACGTGGCCTACTACCGCCTGTGCCGCGAGGTGTTCGTCAAGCACCCCGAAATGCCGCAGCGCTTCGGCACCGCCATGCGCCACGGCTGCCCGTATGACTGCGGGCTGTGCCCCGACCACATGCAGCACAGCTGCCTGAGCGTGGTGGAGATCACCGACCACTGCAACCTGCGCTGCCCCACCTGCTACGCGGCCTCGGGCCCCGAGCGGCTCACGCACAAGTCCATGGCCGACGTTCACGCCATGCTCGACGCGGTGATTGCCAGCGAGGGCGAAGCCGACGTGGTGCAGATCAGCGGCGGCGAGCCCACGCTGCACCCGCAGTTCTTCGAGGTACTGGACGCCGCCAAGGCGCGGCCCATCCGCCACCTGATGCTCAACACCAACGGCCTCCGCATCGCGCAGGAACCGGGCTTTGCCGAGCGCCTGGCCACCTACCTGCCGGCCTTCGAGGTTTACCTGCAGTTCGATTCGCTGCAGCGCGAGGCCTTGATGGACCTGCGTGGCGCCGACCTGCGCCGCGTGCGCGAGCAGGCGCTGGAGAAGCTGAACGCGCTGGGCATCTCGACCACGCTGGTGATGACCGTGAAGCGCGGCGTGAACGACCACGAGGTCGGCGACGTGATCCGCCACGCCACCCAGCAGCCTTGCGTGCGCGGCGTGACGCTGCAGCCGGTGCAGGACGCCGGCCGGGTGCAAGCCTACGACCCCGCGAAACACCGGCTGACGGTGAGCGAAATCCGCCGCCGCATCGTCGAACAATCGGGCATGTTCACGGCCGAGGACGTGGTGCCCGTGCCCTGCAACCCCGACACGCTGGCCATGGCCTATGCGTTGAGGGTGGGCGATGAATTGCAGCCGCTGACGCGCTTTCTGGACCCGCAGACCTTGGTGGAGGGCGCCGGCAACACCATCGTCTTCGAGCGCGACGCCTCGCTGAAGGACCAGGTGTTCAAGCTCTTCAGCACCAACCACTCACCCGGGTCACAGGCCCACTGCCTCAGCGAGCTGATGTGCTGTCTGCCCAAGGTTTCGGCCCCGCAGGCGCTGGACTACCGCAACGTGTTCCGCGTGCTCATCGTGCAGTTCATGGACGCGCAGTCGCTGGACATCCGCGCGCTGAAGAAGAGCTGCATCCACATGGCCCTGCCGGATGGGCGCATGGTGCCCTTCGAGAGCCACAACCTCTTCTACCGCGACGAGCGGCAGGCGCTGCTGGCCCAGGTACGCGCCGAGCTGGACGCGCATCACGCGCACCGGCGCGCGGCCACCGAACAGCCGCTGGTGTTCAGCCCCGCACCCAGCGCGACCACTGACGCCGCAGGCCCGCCTTGAGCGCCCGCGCCGCGCGCCAGGCGGCCGAGGCGCGCACCCAGGCCAGCAGCGCGTCCTTCCAGGCGCTCCAGCGGGTGTAGAGGCGGGCGAACCAGCCCAGCCGCATCAGCGCCGGCTGGCTGAGCGTGAACAGCCGCGCCACGATGGCGGTGCCCACCACTTTGGCAGTCAGGATGATGAGCAGGCCCAGCACCGTTCGGCCTTGGTGGATGAGCCACAGCGCTGCCAACTTCACCGGCAGCAGCAGCAAGGCCGGTACGGCGAACAGTGCCAGCGCGGCGTAGGGCGGCAGGCCACGCACCCAGCGCTCGACCCAGCGGAAACCCGGCCACTGGCCGATGCGCGCCAGCAGGCGCTGCAGCGGCTCCCAGCCCCATTCCTCGAACAGGATCACCAGGGCCAGCGGCCACTTCAGCAAGGCCAGCAGGAAGGCGCGGAGTCGATGCATGGGGCGGATCCTAGCGTGGCCAATGGGCCGGTATCTGGGGGCGCTACCGGCCGTCTCAAGGGCCGCCACCCACAGCGTGCATCCAGCCCAGCCGCCACGGCCCCGCCTAACATCGTCGTCGCGTCTCACCACCGCGCCCGGCTGGTTCCGGGGCTTGCACCATCTTGAACCTCCACCCTCGCCGCCTGCTGGCCGCCCTCGGTCTTGCCACCGTGCTCACCGGCACCGCCTTCGCCGCACCGGCACCCCGCACGCTGGACCTGGCCACCACAGCCGGCTTCACCCGCACCTGTGCCACGCTGCCGCCGCGCAACTGGGCAGCGACGACGAGCGCATCGCCTGGGCTGTGTGCCGCGACGTGGACCTGGTGCGCCGCGTGGCCACCTGGCTCAGCCAAGGCAGCCGCGCCTACACCGGCGGCAGGGCCAGCGCCGAGCAGCTCAAGGCCGAGGTAGAGCGCAAGCTGGACGTGGTGCGCGCCGACCTGCGCCGCACCCGCTTGACGCTGGAGCGTGTGGACCTGAAGCAGCGCACCTCGCTGCGCCTGGCCCCTGGCCCCTGGCCAGTGGCGGGTGGACCTGGACGGCGACGGCCGATTTCGAGACCTGGGGCCAGGTGCTGGCACAGATGCGCTCGCTGTGGCAGGGCCGCCACCTGATGCCCACCACCCGTGGCGCGCGCGGCCTGCTGGCCGAACTGGCCCCCGTGTGCGAGCCCGGAGAAGGGCTGGACCTGGCGCGCCTGTACCTGCAGCCGCCGCCCGCCGGCACCGTGGTGAAGCTGGGCCAGCTGCGCGACCTGGGCCAGGGTGCTTGCCGCGAGGTGGATGCCGGACACCCGCTCTCCGAGCTGCCCAGCTGGCTGGAGCGCAGCCGCAGCGGCCAGGCCAGTAGCACGCAGATGTTGCGCTACCTCTACTGGGTGAACTGAGTGATGGCACACCCGGTTGCGGGAACCGCAACCACCCTCCGCGAGGGTGCTCAGGCCGCTTCGGGGCGGCCGTGCGCTGGCCTGAGGGTCAGACGCCGCACGCGCGGTCGGCCGCGAACTGCCGCCTGAATTGCGCGAACGTGCCGGCGTCCAGCGCGGCACGCACCTCGCGCATCAGGTTCAGGTAGTAGTGCAGGTTGTGGATGGTGGCCAGCATGGGCCCCAGCATCTCGCCGCAGCGGTCCAGGTGGTGCAGGTAGGCGCGGCTGAAGCCGCCGTTGGCCGCATCGCCCGTGCAGGCGTAGCAGCTGCAGGTCTCGTCGATGGGGCGGTGGTCGGTCTTGTGGCGGGCGTTGCGGATCTTCAGGTCGCCGTAGCGGGTGAAGAGGTGGCCATTGCGCGCATTGCGGGTGGGCATCACGCAGTCGAACATGTCCACGCCGTCGGCCACGCCCTGCACCAAATCCTCGGGCGTGCCCACGCCCATCAGGTAGCGCGGCTTGTTCGCCGGCAGGCGGTGCGGGGTGTGGGCCATGATGCGCAGCATCTCGTCCTTGGGCTCGCCCACGCTGACGCCGCCGATGGCGTAGCCGGGCAGGTCCATGGCCACCAGCGCGTCCAGCGACTCTTGCCGCAGGTGCTCGAACATGCCGCCCTGCACGATGCCGAAGAGGGCATTGGGGTTCTGCAGGCGCTCGAACTCGGCGATGCAGCGCTGGGCCCAGCGGCGGCTCAGCTCCATCGAAAAGCGCGCTTCCTTCTCGGTGGTGAGGTGGCCCTTCACCTCGTACGGTGTGCACTCGTCGAACTGCATGACGATGTCGGAATTCAGCACCGTCTGGATCTGCATGCTCACCTCGGGTGTGAGGAAGAGCTTGTCGCCGTTCACCGGCGAGGCGAACTTCACGCCCTCCTCGCTGATCTTGCGCATCTCGCCCAGGCTCCACACCTGGAAGCCACCGCTGTCGGTGAGGATGGGCTTGCGCCAGCGCTCGAAGCCATGCAGGCCGCCGAAGCTGGCCATCACGTCCAGCCCCGGGCGCATCCACAGGTGGAAGGTGTTGCCCAGGATGATCTGGGCGCCCATGTCGTAGAGCGACATGGGCAGTACGCCCTTGACCGTGCCGTAGGTGCCCACCGGCATGAAGATGGGCGTCTCGACCACGCCGTGGTTGAGCGTGAGGCGGCCACGGCGCGCGTGGCCGTCGGTCTTGAGCAGTTCGAACTGGAGCATGGGGCCGGATTGTCGCCGCTGGCTGCGACGCCAGCGCCGGGCCGCCCCAAGCGGCGGCGCTACCCCAACGGGGGGTGGCTGCCGTACCCGGCAGCCGGGGGTTCCATTTACTTGGCGTCCAGGCTCAGGATCCAGCCGACGAGCTTGTTGGCATCGGCTTCGCTGATGGCCACCTTGTTGGGCGGCATGGCCAGGCCGCTGACCTTGCCCTTCCAGTGGCTCTCGTAGGGGTTGGAGCCGGCCAGCACGGTGGCGGTGAGCTGCTTCTGCGCGCCCTTCTGGCCCTTGTACTTGGCGGCCACGTCCTTCCAGGCCGGGCCGATGGGGGCCAGGCCGTCCGGGCCCTTGCCGCCCGGCTCGATCTGGTGGCAGGTGAGGCAGCCGGCGTTGGTGGCCAGCTTCAGTCCGTCGTCGGAGGCGAAGGCCGGGGCGGCATAAGCCGCAGCGGCGGCGATGATCAGGGCAGTGCGTTTCATGGTGGAGGCTCCAAAAGTGCGGGGTGCGATGGACGCCATCATGAAAAGGGCCGCGCCCTCAAGGTTGACCATCATCAAGTTGCGCAGGCATTTCGCCAGGCTGGCACAGGCGTGACAGCGGCAAAAACCACAGCTGTTTCGCGCTGGAGCAGTGTCTGGCACTCAGCGCACGGCGGTGGTGCTGGCGGACTCGGGCGCCACCACCAGCATCTGGCGGTGGCGGTCGTCCACCAGCCACAGCCAGCCGCGGTGGTCCACCGTGGCGCCAGCGGGTGCGCCGGGGCTGCGCTGGCCGGGCAACGGGTCCCAGCCGCTCACGAGGTCTTGCCGCGCACCGGTGGGCTTGCCATCGGCCGTCAAGGCCCAGGCCACCACGCGGTGGCCGGTGGCGCGGTAGCCATGCCACACGGACAGCAGCTTGCCGGCCCAGGGTGTGGGCGCCTGGCCGTTGGCAGCAGCCGGCGGAAACAGCAACTGCAGCGGTGCTGCATGCGCCGGCCAGGCCATGTAGGGCGCCATGGCTGACGTGCAGGTGCCGGTTTCGGCCGCACTGCCGCGCGTCGGCACGTTGCGGCCCCGCGCGTCGGTGACGCAGGCCGGCCAGCCGTGCTGGCTGCCGGGTGCGAGCAGGTTCAGCTCCTCGGCCGGCTCGTTGGCGTCGGGGTAGTCCACCGAGTTCTCGGCCTGCCACAGCCGCCCGCCCGGCCCCACGGCCAGGCCCAGCGAATTGCGCAAGCCGGTGGCGTAGGGCTTGATGGACTGCAGCACCCGCTTAGTGCCACCCAATTGCGCCAGCAGCACCGAGGCACGCGGCAGTGGGCCGACCGTCTCGGGGCAAGGCCAGGCGCCCTGGCAGTTGTCGCTGGCCGAGCCCAGGTTGATGAAGAGCTGGCCGCTGTCGCCAAAGGCAATTTCCTTCAGCGGGTGCGAGCCCTCGGTGGGCAGAAACTTGACGAGGTCTTCGCGCTGCACCGCGTCGGCCACGGGGGTGCGCCACACGCCGCCGGCCTCGGCCACGTAGGCCAGGCCGTCGGGGCCGCGCAGCAGGCCATGCGGGCGGTCCAGGCCGCTGGCCAGCACGCGCACACGCGCTGGGCCGGTGGCGCTGCCGTCCACGCGCAGCTCCAACAATCGGCCCTTGCCGGCCTCCCAGCCGCCCAGGTCGGTGAGCCAGAAGCGGCCCGGCGCCACCTCCAGCAGGCGGCGCGGCATGCGCAGGCCGTCGCTGCCATCGGCCACCAGGCCCACGCACCAACCGGCGGGCACGGTGAGTTTGAGGCGCGGGTGGCCGGCGCAGGTGGTGGGGGCTGTGGCAGCAGCGGAAGCGTCTGCGCAGGCCGCAACCAGCCACAGTGCCGCCAGGGTGCGCAGCGCGGCGCGCGGCATCAGACTGCCGCTGTGTTGGAAAGCTTGAGCCACATGTGCACCTTGGAAAGAAAGCCTGCCGGTGTCGCGATGGCCATGGGCTCGACGCCGAAGGTCTGGAACCCGAAGGACTGGTACAGCCCGACGGCCGGCGCATTGCCCTCGGTGACGGTCAGCGTGACCACCTGAACCCCAGGCCGCTCCCCGGCCTCTTGCAGCGCCGCGCGAACCAAGGCGCGGCCGATGCCCAGGCCACGCGACGCTTCGTGCGTGAACATGCCGATGAGGTGGGCCTTGTGGCGTGTCTTGGGCTTGGCCGAGAACTCGACCGTGACGGTGCCCACCAAGTCGTCGTCCACAAAGGCGCCCAAGGCCTGGCTGAGTCCCTGGCCATCGGCAATGCGCGCGGCCCACCAAGACAGCGGCGCGGCGGCGCGTTCGTCAGGCGTGGAGGTGAAAGCGTCGGGGGCCGAGGCATAGGCATGCAGCATCAACGCACGGTACCGGTCCAGGTCCGAGGCTTGTAGCCTGGCGACGCGCATGCCCATGGCGCCCCGCACGTTCAGCCCCGCCGGTCCAGCAGCATCGCGTCGCCATAGCTGAAGAAGCGGTAGCGGGCCTCGATGGCATGGCGGTACAGGGCCATCACGTGCTCGTGGCCAGCGAAGGCGCTCACCAGCATCATCAGCGTGCTCTTGGGCAGGTGGAAGTTGGTGATCAGCCGGTCCACGGCCTGGAACTCGAAACCCGGGGTGATGAAGATGCGGGTTTCACCGCTGCAGCCGGTGCGCAGCTCGCCGCCGGACTGCTGCGCGGCCGACTCCAGCGCCCGCACGGTGGTGGTGCCGGCCGCCACCACGCGGCCACCGGCGGTGCGGGTGGCATGGATGGCGTCCACCGTGGCCTGCGGCACGTCGAACCACTCCTGGTGCATCTGGTGCTCGGCCAGGTTCTCGGTGCGCACCGGCTGGAAGGTGCCGGCGCCCACGTGCAAGGTGACGTTGGCACGCTGCACGCCGCGCGCGGCCAGTGCCGCCAGCAGCGGTGCATCGAAATGCAGCGCCGCCGTGGGTGCAGCCACGGCACCGGGCGTGCGGGCGAACACGGTCTGGTAGCGCTCGGTGTCTTCGGGCGCGTCGGCATGGGTGATGTAGGGCGGCAGTGGCACGTGGCCGTGGGCCTCCAGCAGCGCAAACGGGTCGCCGGGCACGCGCAGGTGGAACAGCGAATCCTCTGGCCCGCCGCGCCCCAGCACCTCGGCCACGAAGCCGCCGCCGTTCGGACCGGCAAAGTACACGGTGCTGCCGGCCTTGGGCGATTTGCTGGCGCGCAGATGGGCCAGCACCTCGCCGGGGGCCTGAGGGTCGGGCCGGGGCAGCACGCGCTCCACCAGAGCTTCCACGCTGCCCCCGGTGGGCTTCTCGCCATGCAGCCGGGCCTTGAGCACGCGGGTGTCGTTGAAGACCAGCAGATCGCCGGGGCCGAGCAGGCCAGGCAGCTCGCGAAACACACGGTCCACCGGCGTGGCGCCACGGCCGTCGAGCAGGCGCGAGGCGCTGCGCTCGGGCGCTGGGTGCTGGGCCACCAGCTCGGGGGGGAGTGTGAAATCGAAATCGGCCAGCGTGTAGGGCTGGCCGGTGACGGGGTTCAGGGCAGAAACGGGAGCGCGCTGGGGCATGGCTTGCAGGCTTTACTGGCCTTCAAGTGATGGAGCGCGGATTGTTCCATGCCGTGCCGTCCCCTGCTGCGGCAGGGCCGGGTGCGGCCTCAGCGGGCCGGGAGGACGGTCTCGGCCTGGCGGGCAGCCAGGTCGTCGGAGTTGTCCCAGGCCCACGCCAGCGCCACACTGACACCCAGAACGAGGGACAACAGCAACATCATTCGGGCGATCAGGCGCATGGTGGGGCGGTGCGAGAGGTTCAGGGCTGCAGCGGGTGGGTACAACGGCTGCAGTGCGGCCATTCTCCGTCGGCATGCCGCGTCGGGCGGTGCCCAAGTGCAGGCTTTGGTGTCAGAGCGTTGAAGTGTGGGAACGAGTGTGGCGAAGTTGTAACGACCGGCCCTGCTTCGTCACGGCGGGCCTGCCGCGAGCCCCCGTGTGGCCCGGTCAAAATCGCGCCATGCCCGACCTCCCGCCGCCTGCCACCGACAGCGCGCCGCCCACCGACGCAGCCAAGGCCAAGCCACCTTCGGGTCCGCAGCGGGCCATGGAGCGGCTGGGCTTGGTGACGCCCATGGCATTGGCGCTGCACCTGCCGCTGCGCTACGAGGACGAGACCCGCCTCACCCCCGTGGCCCAGGTACGCCCCGGCCAGGTGGCCCAGGTGGACGCGGTGGTGCGTGACACCCGGGTGGATCAGCGCGGCCGCCGCCAACTGGTGGTGCACGTGCAGGACGACGCCGGCGACGAGCTGGTGCTGCGCTTCCTGCACTTCTACCCCTCGCAGCAGAAGAGCCTGCAGCCCGGCGCCCGGGTGCGCGTGCGCGGCGAGGCACGCGTGGGCATGTTCGGCCGCGAGATGGTGCACCCGAGCTTCAAGGTGGTGGACGAGCACACGCCGCTGGCCGCCGCCCTCACCCCCGTTTACCCGGCCAGCGCCCAGCTGCCGCAGGCCTACCTGCGCAAGGCCGTGGCCGGCGGCCTGCAGCGCGCGTCGCTGGGCGAAGTGCTGCCTGCCGGCACTGTGCCCGCCGGCTTGCCGCCGCTGAAAGACGCGTTGCGCTTTCTGCACCACCCGCCGCCCAGCGCCAGCCTGGCCCAGCTGGAAGACCACACCCACCCGGCCTGGCAGCGGCTGAAGTTCGAGGAGCTGCTGGCCCAGCAGCTCTCGCAGATGCAGGCCCGGCGCGAGCGGGCGCTGCTGCAGGCGCCGCCTTTGCGGCCCAGCGCCGGCGGCCTGCGCGACCAACTGCTGCAAGTGCTGCCCTTCGCCCTCACCGGCGCGCAACAGCGCGTGGTGGACGAGATCGCCGCCGACCTGGCCCTGCCCCAACCCATGCACCGGCTGCTGCAGGGCGACGTGGGTTCGGGCAAGACCGTGGTGGCCGCGCTGGCCGCTTGTGCGGCCATGGATGCCGGCTGGCAGTGCGCGCTGATGGCGCCCACCGAGATCCTGGCCGAGCAGCACTTTGCCAAGCTGGTGCAGTGGCTGGCGCCGCTGGGCATCCAGGTGGCCTGGCTCAGCGGCAGCCGCAAGGGCAAGCTGCGCAAGCAGCAGTTGGAAGCCATTGCCAGTGGCGCTGCCAGGCTGGTGGTGGGCACGCACGCGGTGATCCAGGACGACGTGCATTTCCACCGCTTGGGCCTGGCCGTGGTGGACGAGCAGCACCGCTTTGGCGTGGCCCAGCGCCTGGAGTTGCGCCGCAAGCTCAATGGCAGCCCCCAGGTCTGGGCTACGCCCAGCCCGCCCCCCGAGGGGGACAGGCCAACTTGGGGCGGCCCGGCATTGGCCTCCGAGCACACCGACAGCGGCGCCCGGCTGGAGCCGCATTTGCTGATGATGAGCGCCACGCCCATCCCCCGCACGCTGGCCATGACCTACTTCGCCGACCTGGAGGTCAGCACCATCGACGAGCTGCCGCCCGGCCGCAGCCCCATCATCACCCGCGTGTTCGCCGAGAGCCGGCGCGACGAGGTCATTGGCCGCATCCGGGATGAAGTGCAGCGCGGCCGCCAGGTGTACTGGGTGTGCCCGCTGGTGGAAGAGTCGGACGCCGAGGATTTGACCGGCAAGTCCATGGCCGAGCTGAACAACGCCACCGAGACGCACGCCGAGCTGAGCGCCGCGCTGCCGGGCATCGCCGTGGGCTTGGTGCACGGTCGCATGAAGGCCGCCGAAAAGACCGAGGTGATGGCCGCGTTCAAGGACAACCGCACGGCTGTGTTGGTGGCCACCACGGTGATCGAAGTGGGCGTGGACGTGCCCAACGCCAGCCTGATGGTGATCGACCACGCCGAGCGCTTCGGCCTGGCCCAGTTGCACCAGCTGCGCGGCCGCGTGGGCCGTGGCCAGGTGGAAAGCGTGTGCGTGCTGCTGTACTCGCAGCCCCTCAGCGACACCGGCAAACAGCGCCTGCGGGCAATGGCCGAGACGACAGACGGCTTCGAGATTGCCCGCCGCGACCTGGAACTGCGCGGCCCTGGCGAATTCATGGGCGCCCGCCAATCGGGCGATGCGTTGCTGCGCTTTGCAGACCTGCAGGAGGATGCCCCCATGCTGGCCCAGGCCCGCCGCATGGCCCCACTGCTGCTGGACCGCCACCCCGAGGCCGCCCGAGAGCAGGTAGCGCGCTGGCTGGGCGGCAAGGCGGAGTTCCTCAAGGCCTGACTGGCTGCCTGCGGCGCATAGCCGTCGGTGGTTCTCGCGCCCCAGCTCTGTGTGCGGTGGTGCAGGTGGCCCGGGGTTCGTTCTCCGGGTCACGCTCGCGGAACACGGCCCGTGCCCTTGGCAGGTCTGGGCAACCTTGCCTTCCCGACGCGCCCGCCTGCCCAGCGTCCCGCGAATGGCCCCTACGCCCGAACCCCAAACCACCTGCCCCGCCAGGCACTGCGGCGCCCCACCCGGTGGACCACCACCGGCGTAGGTTGCAGTGCCCTGGTGGTGCCTTCGGACAGAGGGCACATTCGCGTGTGGGTTGACAGCGGCGAGGGCCAAGGCGGGACAAGAGCGCGCAGGTGCGACCGGGGGCACGGTGCTGGTCCGCGAGGAGCCCGTTGGCCGAAGGCGCCGCCGCTGCGCTGCTGCAGCCGACGCTGAAGACCTGGATGCCCGCCTGTGCGGGCATGACGGAGTGGCCGTGCGCTGGCATGACGGCGGTGGTGGCGGCGAGGGAATGACCCTAAGAACAGCAGTTGAACCAGTGTTGCGGCGGGTTTTGTCAGTATTGACGCGGGTTTGAGGCGGTTTGGCACACTCACCCGATGGATGAGCCTGAAGAACCGAAGAA
>WBZX01000302.1_pt2 | contig 44990 bp, 50 predicted proteins | sample 5204211 | NCBI WGS metagenome assembly WBZX01 (sample SAMN12344362, study PRJNA552823) | activated sludge metagenome | biome: Activated sludge suspended growth; feature: Nitrification reactor; material: Wastewater; isolation source: activated sludge from nitrification reactor of wastewater...
ATGGCGTACGGGTAGGATCAGTATTTCTGGTCAGGCAGAGTGATGAAGTAGCCAAGCTGCGGTTGTTGCTCGTGGAACCTGCAGCACGCGGGTATGGTGTCGGGCGATTGCTGGTTCAGCAGTGCATCGACTTCGCCAGAAGCGCAAGGTATTGCCGCATTACCTTATGGACCAACGACGTTCTCCACGCTGCCAGGCATCTCTACGAACGGTTCGGGTTTCACCAGGTGAGTTCGGAGCCACATCACTTGTTTGGCGAGGGGCTGCATAGTGAGACATGGGAGTTACCACTTACTGATTCCAAAGTACAGTACTAACAACCCCATCAACATGATGACGAATGAGTAGACGCGGGCTACTGGGCCAGAGAATTCGATGCCCCATCGGAATTGCAACTCTCCGGTGTACATGCCGTAGCAGCCCCAGGCGATGGCGAATATGCCGAGGATGATCGTGAAGAGTGGCGAGTGTTTCATGGTTTTCTGCTAGAGGTTGGTCATGGGCTATTCGTATAACACGAGTAACTATTACTCTCCGAGGCCGTTATGCTGCTCACTCTCCTCGTTGCACTTGCCCTGCCTGATGCTCCTGCTCCATCATCTTACCGCCTGTTGAACACCCGCACGGGGAAGGAACTGACGCTCGCTCAACTGGCAGACGAAGTGGCGACTCGCGACATCGTCTACTTTGGTGAACTGCATGATAACGTGGTAGGCCATCAGGTCTATGCGGAATTGGGGAAGCTGCTTTCCGAACGGCGGAGCGATCTGGTCATCTCGATGGAGATGTTCGAGCGGGATGTGCAGGGCGTGGTGAACGACTATCTACGGGGCAAGATTGATGAGGCAACGTTCCTGAAACACAGTCGGCCCTGGAAGGACTATGTCCGTGACTATAAGCCACTGGTGGAACTGGCCCGCAGCAAGAAGCTGGATGTCATCGGTGGCAATCTGCCTCGCCCGGTGGCTGCGAAGGTGGCGAGCAAGGAGGGCAGCATGTCGCCTTATCTGCCTCGCAGGATGTCGGCACCAAATGATCGCTATCGTGAACTGTTCGACGACACCATGAAGGGGCACCCGGGGGCGGAAGGGATGGTCGAACGAATGTACCAGGCTCAGTGTGCCAAGGACGATGCGATGGCGGAAGGCATTGCCGACTACCTCCTCTCCAACCCACACCGTCAGCCGTTAGTCATTCACTGCTGTGGCAACTTCCACAGCGACTACGGCCTGGGAACCGCCGCACGGGTGATGCAACGGGTGCCTCTCGCCCAGCAGGCCATCATCTCAATGGTAAGCGTACCTGATGTAACGAAGGCCGATGTAAGCAAAGAGTTGAAAAAGGCACATTATCTACTGATCGTCCCCAAGCCACCGGAGCCAGTGAAGAAGGCGGAAGAGAAGAAGGACGTGAAGAAGGTGCCGGAGAAGAAGTAGGGTAGTAATTGACTCTCACGCCAAGAGCCACCGAGTTTAACTCGGTGGCTCTTTGTACGAGAGTACTACACCTTGCTCTTCTTGAAATGAGAGTACGCGCTCGACAGCGTTGCGGAGCGAAGGTAACATCATTCACATAGTATCTATTCGATGAAAAGGACCTCCGCCATGCACTTGCGTATCTGGCTTCTATTACTTGTAGCTCTCAACTCAGTGTGCGTGCTTCGGGCGCAGCCTGAGGGGTTGCGGGCGATCGATGGCGAGTGGGTCTACGTGGAGGATCGCACCCCGGGGCGTGCAGCCGAACAGCAGGGCCCCAACATGGGACCGAGGGTCAGGTATCGCATCGACAAGGATGCTTTCGTCGTGGTGCGTAGCGACGGTGAAATTCGCATGGCGCTCGATGGCTCGGCCACCGAAGTCGTCAGGTCCTTCGGAACCTCGAGTTACCGGGGCGAATGGAAGGACGGTGCGTACGTGTACGAAAGCGTGCCGGTGCGTGCTGGAGAAAAAGCATCGAAGGGGCTGATCCGCTGGGAACTGCGTCCCACGGCCGAGGGGATGCTGGCCAAGGTGACGCTCGATCCACCCACGGGGAAGGAAACGGTGTCGCTGTTCCGTCACCCAAAAGACATCGCCCTGCCTACACCGGCCAAGGCCACGATAGGTGACATCGCCTGGCTGGCTGGCGCATGGGTTGGGACGAGAGGAACTGCTGGGGCGATCTCCATTGAGGAACGCTGGAGCCCACCGCTGGGTGGTGCGATGCTGGCCGTGTCACGCACAGTCTCACGTGGCAAGATGGGAGCGTTCGAGTACCTTCGTCTCGTTGAGCGCGACGGCGGGCTGGTCTACATCGCTCAGCCCGGTGGTCGTCCGCCGACTGAGTTCGTGCTCACCGAACTAGACAAAACCCGCGCTGTTTTCGAGAACCCACGTCACGATTCGCCGCAGCGCATCGTGTACGAGCTTTCGGCCGAAGGTGGCCTGACCGCTTCGATTGGGTTCACGAAGGGTGGTAAACCGCAGCGATTTGAGTTCAAGCGCGAGACTGTCAAGTAGGTGGCATGCCCTTCCAGATTCTGTGATGGTCATGATAACAGCGATTATCCCCTTGAATTGGGACGGTCACCCTCATCCAATGATGATGGTGATTCGTAATCTCCACAGCCTATTCCGAGGGATAGCCATGAAGCGCATCTTGTCTGTTTGTTTGCTGGCAATGCTGGGCACCTGCCTGGTGTCAGCCCGTGATGAGCGTACCTCTCCATCCAGCACCAACGTGCAGGATGCCAAGATACCCAACATGTTTCCCTTGGCCAAAGGAACTCAATGGCACGGCGAAGTGAATATTGGTGGAATGACCATCGAACTGGTTCAGGAAGTGACTGAGTCCTCCAAGCAAGGGAATGTGACGAAGGGGACAATCACCACCAAGGTGAACGGAACCGATGTGAACGAAGAACTGTCCATCGACGAGAAAGGCATCCATCGCCACAACATTACCGGGATCAAGCTGGATAAGCCTTTGCTGTCGTTCAAGTTTCCCATCCAACCACAGAAGTGGAGCGAAACCCTGAATGTTCAAGGCATGGAAATCACTGCCAACATGGAGATGAAGGCAGCAGAAGATGTGACCGTGGCTGCAGGCAGTTACAAGAAGGTGATTCCCGTGGTAATCAGCATGAACGTCCAGGGCCAGGATGTGGTGGCCACCAACTACTATGCCGAAGGGGTGGGCATCATCAAGCAGAACATCGATGCAGGCGGCCAGAAGATTACCTCGGAACTCAAGAAGTTCGTGCCTGGGAAGTAGATGGTAGTCATCACGCTCCGCCGTGATGACAGCGACGGTGAGAGTACAATGCAGTATACCAGCCCGACGCGCTAGCGAGGGACGTCTTGCGACATGGGTACGTCAATATCCATCGCAAGTAAATGCCCTGTCTTCGCGCGATCTTCCCTTGCTAGCGCGGCGGGCTGGTATTGAATGATGTCCATACTTTGAGCACTCCCAAGTGAATACATCTCTTACCAGACCTCGCGTTGCTCTGGTGACCAGCGAGGCATTGCCGCATCTCTATGAAGATGACCTCCTGCTGGTGCCCGCGCTCGACAAGATCGGGATTGAAGCTGTGCCTGCGGTTTGGAGTGATCCCACTATCGACTGGCTGAACTTCGATGCAATTGTCATTCGTTCGCCTTGGGACTATTTCGTGCGACTGGAGGAGTTTCGCACCTGGCTGAACGCCCGGATCGCCAGTGGTATCCGCCTCTGTAACTCAGGTAAAATTCTCGATTGGAATTTCGACAAACGCTACTTGCAGGACCTGGCAGGGGCGGGCGTTTCGCTCATTCCCACCATCGTGGTTCCGCAAGGGGGTAGCCCGGATATTGTTGCACTGGCACGGGCAAAGGGTTGGGACGACATCGTGATCAAACCTACTATCTCGGGTGGTGGGTTTCGCACGCACCGGTTCCGCCTCGATGATGCTGATCAGTATCGTGATGAAATAGCCGAGATACTGAAAGACCGTGGCCTGCTAATCCAACCTTTTCTGCCAGAGATTCAGAGTGCGGGAGAACTCTCGTTGCTCTACTTCGATGGCGAGTTCAGCCACGCTGTGTGCAAACGACCTGCACCGGGCGACTATCGAGTACAATTCCAGTTCGGTGGTACCAGCGAGACCGTGGAAGTCCGCCAGGAATGGATAGATGGAGCTCGTGCGTGCATAGAAGCTGCACCAGATGTTCCGGTCTATGCCCGAGTCGATGGGGTGATTCAGGACGGAAAGTTTCTGCTGATGGAACTCGAAGTGTTTGAGCCTTTGATGTTCCTGGCTCAACATCCGAAGGCTCCAGCCCGCTTCGCACGGGCGATCAAGGGGCGACTGGGGCTACATACTATTGCACTTAAAACAGTGCGTCAAAAAGTTGCTGCGATTTTTAACGAGTTAGTGGGCGAGCGTGCCCAGCGGCTCGACGGTTACGTGATAGCAGAGCCTGCAATGTCCATCATTGCCTCCGCGCTTGCCGAAGACTACGACGAGAAAGCCCACGACATTGCATTTCACATGGCTGATTGGAACGCTGACGCTGCGTTTGTGGTCGCTGTCCACCTGTTCCCGGAGCGTTTCACACCAGATGAGATTGCAGCTGGTGTGGGAATGTTCCTGGTTCACGCACCAAACCACATCCGAGCTGCCTGTGGTCTAGCCGGGCAATATGTGTGGGAGAATTTCCCCGAAGATGATGAAGGGTGTCCGGCAGCAACGGGCTATTAATGCAAACAGGGTCGAGACTTGGTACAGTCACGACCCTGAAATGGTAAGGTTCTGTTTCGCGTAATCCACCCCCAGTCACTCTCCACAAAGGGAGAAGAGGTTGGAATCTCATCGTCGCTGTCATCACGACGGAGCGTGATGACTACAATCTACTTCACTGCGTTCAGCTTGATGTTCTCGAGACGCAGTTCGCGGGATTCGGTGTCCTTGTTAACCGTAGTCACGCGGATGACGTGGGGCAGATCGAGGCCGTTGATGCGGTTCCATGTCTGGGTATGGGCTTCAGCCTTTTCAAGCGAACCGTCTTTGGCCCAGTAGTGGATGGCATAGGCGTTGGGCAGGAACTTGCCATCTTCGGACTTGATGTTGGCCTGCACTGTGATGCTGAAGCGGGCGCCATCCTGGGTGCGGTTGACGACCAAGATCTGGTCATCCTTGATGCGGTAGCTGGAGTGGAGTTCATCGTTAAGGACGTTGATCAAGCGGCCAAGTGGGTTCTTGTCGTCGTCGTCAGCGAAGGCACAAGGAGTCTTCATCGCCTGTGGATTCTGCAAACGGTGGGAGATGGCGGAAGCGAGAACACGCTTCGCCCATCCAGCCTGAGGGTTTTCCATGTCGCCAATGATGACCTTGCCCTTGGCATCGACCTGCACGCTGCCCTTGTACTGCTTATTCTGAATGGTGACGGTGAGGTCTGCAGTGAGGCCGGGAAAGTTCTGCATGTTGGACCGGGCCAGACGAGCATCAGCCAGCATCTTGGTAGCAGCGGGGTTTTCGGTTTGCTTGGCAGTCTCATCGCCAACAGGAAGCATCAGGGCAAGAACGAGCAGTGACATGGGTTCCTTTCATCAAGTAAAGGCGGAATCTTATTGAGACAAAGTCTCATCCGACTGATGTTAGGATAGCGAGGCACTTCAGAGTGGCAAGTTATTCTTATACTTATTTGTATTTCTTAATGTAAACCAATAGATGCCAAGCACTTACTGCCTATCAGTCTAGTATTAAGGTTTCAGGTGCGGTTTCACTAGTAGTGACCCGTATTTCTTGAGGAGCGTCTCGAAGATCGCTCGATCACCCTGCCCTCCATCTATCATCCTGGCCAGTTGTTTGCGCATGTCATTCGGCATACCGCAGCCGTTAGGATTGCAACAAGAGAGCGTATAGACATGGCCGGTGCAGGTGTCCTTATCCACACCGCAGGTACAGTAGATGCTGGCCAGGAACCACTCGATGCGTTCTTCACGGGATCGTTTCTGATTGATGTCGCTGGGATACGGTGATTCATCAACACTGATGGGTGGTGTCGGGATTTTGACTTGTACCCGGTCACCGATGTTGAGTTCGGACTGATCCTTCCCATTGACTACCAGCCGGGCGAGCGTGCGTTCACGCTGGGGTTGTACGAATTTGACGATGCCATTGATTCTTGCCTGATTGTCAGAATAGAGTTGTATCGAAGTACCTGGCTTCAATGACCTGGCCCAACGCATGGTTTCATGATCGAGAACCACATCGAGTTCACCATTGAAGATATGGGTGAAGGTGACGGTACCAGGCAAACCCATGCTGATCCACTGGTCGCGAAGCCACTGTTTCTGGGTTGTGCGGAGGGTTTCGAGGGCTTCCTGATCACTGGTCTTGTCAGTCTGTGCAACCGTTTGCATATCCCGGCGTGTGAGTTCATCCATCAGCATGGAAACAGCGATGGGCTTGCCATCACGGTTGGTTTTGAACCAAACCCAGAGAGCTTCTCCTTGGGTGAACTGCTCCGGGCGAGCCCACCATCCGTGCCGCTTCACCTCGGCATCCTTCGTCAGTATCCACTCGGTTTCCGTCTCCCCTTCCATGACAAGAGTAATGGAATGGTTTTTTGGTTGGTATCGCTGGAAGCGTGCCGTTTTTTTGGGGACACTCTTGAGGAACTCCGCCGTCCCTGCAATGGCTTTCACCTGTTCGTTCAATTTCTTCGCCGGGGCTTCCTCAGCCTTGATGGACTGGCCGTGAATACTGGTAGTGGGGTATTCCATGGCCCACGCGAACCACTTCACTTGCACACTATCGAGCCACTCGAGTGTCCATCCCTTCAATTCTCCATGCACCGCCCGGCCTGCTACATCCCAGCGAGATTTGGTTTCAGCATCGACATAGGGTGCAGCAGGGAACTTTACATCAGGCTGATAGTAAAGCGACACTGCCAGGTCATTGGGGAGACCTGTGGGGGTCGGGAGTGGTGGGGAGATGCCATCCTTATTCGGCGCCGGGGCTTTGTACTTGCGTGGTGCCGAAGCCAATGGTCGATAGGCTGCAGCGGTCTTGGTGTTATCCTGCCAGAGGATAACCAAGCTGGTGCCATCAATGGTATCACTCAACAACTTTTTGCTGGCGATATCACTTTCGAGGTAGGCCCTAGCTGATTTGCCACCATTCACGCCAAGAACTCTCGTCTGTTCCGGCAATCGTTCATCTGCTTTCCCGCAACTCTCTTTCGCCTTGGGTTCATCCAGTGGTGGTGAATCTAAAGGCTGATATTTTGGATAAAGATGGTATGCCACCGCCCCGGGATATTGTTGCAGCCAGTCTCCCCAGGTGCTGACGACGCTGGGAATGGGCTTGAGTCTGGTTCCCTTTTTGGGACCATCCAAAGCAACACCGGAGAGTGCGGAATAGATGGTATCATCTTTGGTATCCTTGATCAGCATCACGCCGCCGTGCCAGCCGTGGAAGCGGTAGTGATACCAGGGGCCGTAAGCCCGGGCGAAGCCCGCGTAGGGGTCAGCGACGAAACTACCGTAGCTGTCACTGATGACAGGGTACGGGTTCAAGAAAAAGCGATACGGAATGGCGCCTCCTTCGGAGTAACCTCGAATCCAGCAAAGAACATTATCTGATGGTTTCAGTTCATCCCCTCGCCGCTTCGCTTCATCCACACAGTGCGAACAGTTGGGGTTCACCAGTGTGGGAAAGCGATCCGGGGCAACAATCGTTTTCGGACAGCAGGGGTCGTCAGCGATAACACTTGATGCCCCAATGAACATGACCAGACAACTCAGTACCGTGCGGACAAAGTGCTTGCTGAACCACAGACCACACGATAATAAGGGTTGTGTAGGCTGATGCTGCATGATGACACTCGGTAGCAGATGAGTGAACGACGGGTGTATTGATCAATGTCTTACCTTCACTCTACAATAACATCATGCTCGAAGCAGTTCGATTTCAACAGGTTTGGCAACACATCACTGGCGATGCGCCACGTTACGGATTGTTTGATGAGATAACTTCAGCCTATGGCGAAGTCAGCCGGCATTATCATGGCACCACCCATCTGCTCGATTGCCTGCAGCAGTTGGATCGGGTGCAGCACCTGGCGGAACATCCTCATGAAGTAGAGTTGGCTCTGTGGTTTCATGATGCAGTGTATGATGTGAAAGCCAAGGACAATGAAGAACGGTCAGCAGCCTGGGCGGTACGGGAATTATCGGCATCAGGTGTAGTTGTTGAAGTCATCACTCGCATCGAAGCTCTCATCCTGGCGACCAGGCATCAAGCTTCACCCACAGCAGCTGATGAGCAGTTGCTGGTGGATATTGATTTGAGCATCCTCGGCACGGAGCAGACAGGCTACGATCAATATTCCACGAACATCCATGCCGAGTATGCGTGGGTGCCTATGACTGATTATTGTCGAGGCCGAGCAGCAGTATTGGAGCAGTTCCTGGCTCGGCCGTTCATCTACAGTACGCCGTGGTTTCGTGAGCGTTACGAGGTGCGGGCGAGAGAGAATATGCAGCGCGAGATACGTCACTTATGCTCGTAAAGCTTCCATATCTTCGTGCCGAACTTCGCTCTTGGATCAAGATTGCGTGCAGCTTCGTAGGCTTCGCTGATGCTCCACTTCTGCGGGTCAGGCAGACGCCATTCGTATGACAGGAAGTGGAAGAAGCTGGCAATGAACATGGTGCCACTGCTACCATCGGAGTAGTCGCTGGGGCCGAGGTAGGCTTTACAGCCTGCTTTCAGGAAGGCGGTGCCCATCTCGGGTCGGCCTGATTCGCAAGCCCCGGAGACGAAGACACCTTTGAAGCCTTTCAGCTTATCGGGGATGTTCTCTGGCGTGAGTTGGTAGACGACCATATCGCCGAGTTCCGGGTTGCTCTTCTTCGGTTCGATGACTTCGATCTTGATCTGCAGGCAAGGCTTCTCGCAGCCATGACACTGGAGAATGAGGTAGTCGTACGCTGCTGCTCTTTTAGCAAAGAACTCTTCTGCCTGCCAGCGCTGGGTCAGACGGTGGAGATCAACATCGAGTCTGAAGGATTCGAGTAGCCCACGGAGAGCCTTTGCTTCTTCCGCCAGAGTGTGATCGCAGACGATGCCGACTTTATCGCCTAGTTTCATGGGGTAGTACCAGAGGCTGCATGGCAATTGATATTATCAGATGAGGTTGCGATGTCGATTGTTTTTAACGATTCATCGCATCGTTCATGCACTTGTGCTACGCTTTTACCATCCTTGGAGCGTGACGTATGGCTCGGCCATCGCGAGCGAAAGAGTATTTCCCCTGCCCCCATTGCGGGGCTGATGTGCTCGTGGGGGCGAAGCATTGCGATGAGTGTGGCTCCGATGATGAAACGGGCTGGTCGGAGACAGCCTACGTGGCAGAGTTGGATTTGCCTGAAGGATACGGGGGCGAAGACGACTTCAATTATGATGAGTTCGCTGAGAAGGAATTGGATCGACCTCGCCCGTTTGCGAAGAAGCCGGGGATATTGAAGTACTGGCCCTACATCGCTGGTGTGCTGGTATTGGTCATGCTGTTAGCTGTAGTACAGCAGCCAGAGATACCTCCAGAGGCGGAAAATAAGCATGATGAGTTCGTCGAGAAGGTGCTGCGACACGCGGACAAGCTGATTGAGGAACAGAATCGCCAAAAGGGAAAACCGTAAACACTAATATTGGGGCGATCCCATCGAATACACTCCATCATGAGCGATGAACTCCAATTCTACCTGAGTTGCTTCGGCATCCAACTCATCATCGGCTACCTGACGCTGATGGCGGCGATCCTGGCGGCACACTATTGGACTGGATCAGGAAGTTTTCCACTGGTGCGAACGCTGGTGGTGACGGCGATCATCACGCTAGTCTTTGCCGTGCCTTCGTCGTGGGGTTGGCCAACCTTCTTTTCACACCCCATCAGTGTTGGAGCCTTTTTCTACCTGCCGTTCTGGCTCAGTGCTATCTGGTTTGGCTATCGTCTTGACCCGAAGGAGGCGTGGACGATCATCACCATCCATTGGCCGTTGATGGTGGGGATCGCGTTGTTTGTGTACTTCCCGATTTACAGTTCGATGGAGCGAGAGCTCGATAGGAAGTTACGGGCAAGGGATGGGGTTGTGATCTCGCGAGAATGAGATGTAGTACATTAGCAGCCCGTGGCGCGAGCCAGGGGAGGCCTCGCAGTGGTAATAAGTTCTTCTGTAAACGGATACACTATCACGATTGCACACCTCCCCTAGCTCGCGCTACGGGCTGCCAACGGATGGATTTCTCACGCCCCGGCGGGGTTGTCGTCTACTAACATGGTGCGTCTGGGGCCGTTGGCTTCGCCGATCATCGGGGCGGGGAGGCGGAGGACGAACTTGGCGCCGTGGCCTGGTTCGCTGTGAAGAATGATGTCGCCGCCGTGTTCGCGAAGGATCTTGCGGGAGACAGCGAGGCCGAGGCCAGTGCCTTTCGACCCCTTGGTGGAAACGAAGGGTTTGAAGATGTTGGCCTGGATATCTGATGTGATGCCTGGGCCGTTATCCTGGACGATGAGTTGAGCCCAGCGACCATTGGTTTCGAGTTGGGTGCTGAGGGTGATCTTCGCCTCGCTCGTATCGAGCAAGGCATCGATCGCATTGCTGACGATGTTGAGCAGGGCTTTGTGCAAGCCTTCGCTGTCGGCCTGAATGGGCTTGAGTTGGGGATCGAACTTCTTGTCGATGGTGATGTTGAAGTCCTTCGCTCGTCCTTCGACCAGTTCGACGACATCGTTGATGAGGGCAGTCAAATCGGTTTCTTCAAGAGTAGGCTCACGCTCCTTGGAGTAGCTGAGCATGTCCATCACCAGATCGTAGATGCGGACCTGGTTCTTCTCCAGGGTCTTCCAGCCTTGAAGCAGCAGCGTGCGATTTTCTTCGTTGATGCCCAGCTTGAGTAGATCGGTTCCGCTCTTCAGCCCTTGCAAGATGTTCTTGATGTGATGACTGATGGCTGCAATGGTCTGCCCGACTGCTGCTAGACGTTCCGACTGCATCATGGCCCGGTAGTAGCGGGTATCTTCGAGAGCAAGCGCCGCCTGGTGAGCGATGGCTGCTGCGAGCATCAGGTGATCTTCGGTGAGCTTGGTAGTACCAGTCGCTCCGGGGCCTTGCTGCTGGGCGATGTCGGCGGCGCTGGCTTTCACATCGAGATAGAGCACGCCGATGGTTTCATGGCGACCCTTCATCGGTACGCAGAGGGCTTCGCGTATCCCCTGCTCTTGTACGCTGGGCGCTGGGCGAAACCGCTGGTCGTGGGCTGCATCGGAGGTGAGCACGCCCAGCCCCTTCTGCAGCACGTGATCCATGATCGTCTTGCTGATCGTTATCTTTTCCCGCTGCTCTTTCCCAGCTCTGAAGCGTACCGATTTGGCTTCGAAGTTATCCCCTTCCAGACGCAGCATGAAGCAGCCTCGATCGGCTTTGATAGTCTCGAAGATGAGTTCCATGATGCGATCGAGGAGCTGATCGTTATCGAGAATGTGGCTGACCGCCTGCGTGGTCTGGTACATCACGCTCAGGTTGGCGAGGGCATTGCGCAGCCAGGGGTTCGAGCCTGCTTCGGTGGGCTTGGCCAGCAGTCGAGCACCAGCGGTGTCGCTGACGGTGCGAACGATGGCGGAGGGAACATCGTCAGCGGGTCTGCCAACCAGATCGACTTCGACAGCAGGCTTCTTCGCGGCTGCTTTCTCGACGTTAACCGTTTCGTCATTGACGGTGGTGGCCAGGAAGACCATCGTGCTTTGGCCGATGCGAATCTCATCGCCCGGTTTGACGACAGCGTCCTTGATCATCTTACCGTTGAGGAAGGTGCCATTGCTGGAGCCGAGGTCAACGAGTTGATGGGTGCCATTGGGAAGGAGTCGGAGTTCAGCATGTCGGCGGGAAGCTTCAGTATCGTGCAGACGGATGGCGCTGTTGGCTTCGCGACCCAACCCGACGACGGCTGTGGTGAGCTCGTAGCGTTTGCCTTCATCGGTGCCTGCGATCACATACAGCGAAGCCACGCGAAATCCTGTCGATAAGAATCTGTGGGAGGGCAAACTTCAGGGTTGAGCATGAGTACCTGCACAACCCTGCCACAGCTACATGCGTTGCCCATTCACGATACACTATTCTTATGGTTTTCCCCTGCGTCGTCTTCCGGTGAAACATGGCAACTGGCACTCATGAGAATGATCTGATATTGCAACTGAATCAGAAGCTGCTGGAGGCGATTGCCACCAAGGACTGGGCGACCTACACGCAGTTGACCGACAGCACGCTCAGTTGCTTCGAGCCGGAGGCGTGCGGGAACCTGGTGCATGGGATGCCGTTTCACCAGTTCTACTTCCAACTCGGCGGCGGTTCACGGCCGGGGCATACGACCATGACGCAACCTCATGTTCGGATGCTGGGTGATGTGGCAGTGGTTTGTTACGTGCGCCTGATTCAGAGCGTGGGGGATACTGGCCCACAGACGGTGGCTTTTGAGGAGACGAGAGTCTGGCAGAAACAGAACGACCAATGGAAGCAGGTACACTTCCATCGGTCGGCAGTAAAACTGGGGTAACGGCTACTTCTTTTCTTTGTCCACTTTGACACCGTCTTTACCTGCTTCGACTTTGACGCCGGGAGCGTTGACGTTCACGCCGTCACCATCGACTTTGACTTTGACGTTGGGTGTTTTGACATCGACCTTGCTGTCGCAACCGACGAGGGCGATGAGGGCGAGAAGTATGAAGAAACGGGACATGAGATGCTCCTTAGGTGATTGAGTCAGTTCGTTGGTGATTTCCACTGAATGTATTGTACGTGGGGAATGCGTTTGAAGTCACGGGCATTGTAAGTGATGACGGTTGCGCTGGCTTCGATGGCAATGGAAGCAATACGAATATCAGGCACATCCACGTTGATAGAAGGCTTGATTTTCTTGATTGCATCGAACCGACCGATGGCTGTTTCGGTGTAGGGCAGAATCCGAAAGGTAGACATGAGGTAGATGGAATCTACCATGGCTCTGCTGCACCGCTCTCTTGTCCCTTTTTCCAGTTTTGAGTTATTTATTTGGTCTTGCCAACCACGCAGCACTTCAATGACTGTGATGACACAAATCACAAGCTCTTGTGGCCTGAGTGCCTCAATCTGTTGTTTGATTCCAGGAATCTGTCGCTGATAGTCACTGAAAATGCAGGTATCCAGGAGGTACATGAGTGTCCTTATTCTTCTAACATCCAGCGGTCCTTCTTTGCATTTCGCTTCATGGTCTTCTTCAGCGAATCGAAAATATCCTTGTCAGTGATCTGGGGTTTGAAGTATGTCCAGGGTGGGACTTCTTTCTGCTCATCTGCAGTGGTTGATGTGTCAGCAGTAGAGGTTGATTTCTTATTTGTCGATTTCGCATGCGATTTGCTCACTGAAGCAACTGGCTTGACTGGAGGCAATTCAACTTTTAGGGTTTTCGATTTCCTGGCCATCGTTTGTTCCTTTACTGGTTCGGGCATCCATCGATCAAGTTTCGCGTTTCGTCGAATCATTCGCTGCCATATGTCGAAGATTCTTTTGTCCGTCATTTGTGGCTGAAATGAAATCCGTGACGGAGTATTGGGTAGCTGCTCTACTGTTTCAACTTTGTCTTTCGACGACTTCTTTGCAGCAGACTTCTTCAATACCCTTTGCGCAGAAGGTGCTGCTTTTACTGGAGGTTCAATCACGATTTCTGCTTTCCGTTTCTTCGCCATCGCTTGCTCCTTACCCCTACTCCGCCGGTTCAATCACGGCTGACATCGATCCCTGCGAGTTCTTCGAGAGGGGATCAGCCCCGTAGGCGTGGATTTGTTCCTGTTTCAGCTCGGCACGTTCCTTGGTGGTGGTATCGACAATGCAGCGACCGCTATCGTTCACTTCCTGGGCCATCAGAAAGGCCTTCTCCACAGAATGGCCAAAGAGTTCGCCAAGCATGCGGATGACATATTCGTAGGTGTGGTCGTCGTCGTTGAGCAGAATCACATGGTACGGAGGCATGTGATAAATCTTGTCTTTCGACTGCCGCTTGGGCTTCGCTTTCCTGGTTCGAACTTGAGTTGTCTCGAAGCTCATAAACGTTCCCTTAGAACTGCCGCAGACATCATACCACGTAACTAAGCACCGTGCGAGCAGGCATCAAATTCTTCTGCTCAGGCAGACCAGTGTCATGTCGTCGAACTGTTCCGGAGCGGTAGCGAATTGCTGCACAGATCGCAATACATGTTGCCCCTGAGTTGGTGCTTCTTTACTCCCGGCCTTAATAGCAGCCAGCAACCGTTCCCGGCCGAACTGTTCCTTCTTCAGGTTGTTGGCATCGGTGATGCCATCGGTACACATCACCAGGCAATCGCCAGGATTGAGGATGGTCTCGACCCGTTCGTATTCAAAATCCTCCATGATGCCGAGCGGCAGGCCATTGCGTTCGTTGGCAGCAAACTCTTCGACGGTGCCATCCGCCCTTCTCACCAGTGGAGGCACCTGGCCGGCATTCACTAGAGTGATCTTCCCTGTCGAAGGTTCAAGCATGCACAGGAGAAACGCTACAAAACGATCGGATATGCCTGCCTGATGAAAGAGATCATTGAGCTTCTTCACCGCCTGGGCTGCATCGGGCTGGGAAAGCACAGCCAGATTGACATCACCACTGACACGTGCCATCAAGAGCGCTGCAGGCACACCCTTGCCAGCGATATCGCCCACAGAAATAGCCATCTTGTCGCTGGAGACATTCAGGAAGCCATAGAAATCACCACCGACTTCACGGGCTGCCTGGTAGTGGGCATAGAACTCGTACTGGGTCACTTCCGGGAGCTTGTTAGGCAGGAAGCACTTCTGCACTTCGACTGCCAGTTCGATCTCGCGTGCCATCTTCTGCCGGAGATTCAGGTTCTCGTGCAGCTTGACGTTATCGAGCGCGACCGCCGCCTGGTTAGCTACAGCAATCAGAAGCTGAAGATCGTCATTGGTGAACTTGTTCTTTCGATCCTGGGTATCGACCTGCATGATGCCGAACACTTCGCCGTCAGAGGAGACGAGCGGCGCAGCCATAATGGAGCGGACTTTGAAATCAGAAATGCTGGCAGCCAATTGAAACTGTTCGTTCTGTGAAGCGTCTTCAATGAGGAGAGCTTCGGCATTGTCCATGCACTTCTTCAGGATCGTCTTGCTGAACCGGGCTGACGACTCATCCCGTGCCATGCGGGTTTTGATGGCCTTTGGCACAAAGTGGCCGTTGGCATCCTGCACGATGAAGAAGCCTCGGTCGGCCTGCTTGAAGACGGTAAAGAGCCCATCGAGAATCTTGGGAAGAAGCGGGCCGATTTCGACTGCACGGGCCAGGCTGTTCGAGACTTCGAGTAGCAATCGCAACCTCTCAGCAGGCTGCGAAGCCAGGACGTTGACCGACGCTGCCCCCGCTTGCACCGACGAAACCACCGTGCCTGATTCGTCACTTTCCGTTGGCCTGGGGGCTGTCTCGTCCACATACTCGCAATGGAAGTCACAAATCTTGATCTTGTCGCCTGGGCCGAGTTGCATCGGCTTATCTGCTTCCACCTTCACATCATTGAGGATGGTCAGGTTGCGGCTCTTCAGGTCTTCGAGGAAGAAGTGTTCGTTCCGCCAGATCACCTTGGCATGCTCACGGCTGACCGCACTGACACTGAACACGATATCGCACTCAGGGTTTCGACCAATAACATTGGTCCCCTTCTTCAGTTCAAACCGCTGCGGCCCATTTGGCCCACGCACCACGACAAGAAACGGCATAGGTCACAGCTTCTACAGTACAGTTGATATTGCCCCAATAGAAAGGATTCTAAGGCGAATAAAAAGGGGACTCAAGCGGTTTGTGGGAAATATAGTGGAGAGTTGCTGGTTGTTGGTTGTTTGTTGTTGGTTAAATGCAAGGATGAATCAGGCTCATCTGCTTTAAGAGGATGTCTTGCCTGTCTTAACTAACAACCAGCAACCAACAACAAACAACTTTTCCTGAAACAAACCCCCAATCCCCCAAGTATAAGAGACGATGCTGGTGAGCACGTTACGCTACGAGCCGAAATCGCCGACTCTGACCTTGCTTCAGGAGGATTCCGTGGAGCAAACTGAGGGGGATCGACTTCTGCACAGCGAACGTACCCTGGTGAAGGCCTGCCAGGCCAACGATCCGATGGCCATGAAGGACCTGGTAACCCGTTTTCAGAACGATGTTTACCGGGTCTGCTGTCGGCTGATGGCCGATCCTCACGAAGCGGAGGACCTGGCACAGGAAGTCTTCATCCGCGTCTTCCGCAGCCTGCATACCTGGGATCAGGAAAGGCCGCTCAAGCCCTGGATTCTCAGCATCGCTTTCAACCGCTGTCGGACGGCACTTGGGAAACGAGCCCGTCGGCCGCATCTCAGTCCGCTCCTGGATACCAACCCTTCCAAAGAAGCAGGTTCCGAGCGGACGAGTGATATTCAACAGGAGATTAACGCCGCTGTAGAGGAACTACGGCAAGAATACCGTGAGGTCTTTCTGCTCTTTCATGCAGATGAAGTGCCTTACGAGACGATAGGGTGCATGATGCAGAAACCTGTCGGCACCATCAAAACCTGGCTCCATCGTGCCCGGCAAGCGGTTGTCAAACGGCTGCAGGAACGCGGTGTGGTCTATCAAAGGAGTGATGAACTCCATGACTAAGATGAATTGCCAAGCCGCCCAGGATCGCTTTCAGGAGCTACTCGACGAACGTCGAGGTGAACCGTTACCTCTCGATGTGCAGGAACACCTGAGCGAGTGCGCCCCGTGCCAAAGCTGGCGTGTCCTGCTGCTATCGAAGCCTGCCCCTTTCAGTGAAACGGTCAACAGCCAGTTTGCCGAACGAGTGCTGCAGCGACATCAATGGGAACGTCGCAAGTCTCGCTGGCTGCGTGGTGGTTCGCTGCTCGCTTTGGCTGCGTCGTTGTTGTTTGCGGTGGGGGTGTGGTATCTGACGACTCCATCCAAGGGCGAGATGAGCCAAATCAATACTCCAACCGATACCGCTCAACAGCGTTCGCAGAAGTTGATTCAAGAGGTGCAAGTGCAGTTCGCCTCGCTGCAATCACGAGCGACTTCGATCCAAGCTCCCTCCATTGAGATTCCAGAAACCCTCATCGGCTGGGAACTCCCGACCGCTGACCCCCGCGACTACAGCATGCCTGCTTTGCGAACGATCAGTAACTCCCTCCAGGGTGCCATCGAACCCCTCGAAGCCCCCGCGAAAGCTGCTTATTCCAAAGTGAAGTCGGTCATCGACGACCCCGAACTTCGCAAGTGGATGAATAAGCTCAACGGCCGCACGACGTAGTGGTGAATGACGCTCACGCTAAGAGCCACCGAGTTCAACTCGGTGGCTTCTTTGTTTGAGAGGCATTTGCGCGCTGACCCAAGGTTTCCACTTCGACGAGAAGAAGTTGACAGGTCTTCAAGCACAGTTGAGAATGACTCTTGGAAACTGGATATAGAGAGCGTAAGGAGTGCGTTGATGGAATCAGATGCAACTCAACGGCAGTATTATTCTGTTCAATTCAGGCTTCAGCGTGTCACAACGGAATATTGTTACATCAATGTTCCAGTGACCAGTGATTTGATGATCTCGCAGCCAGATGGTACCGGACGGTTAAACGTCGAATCAATGGTGAATCGAGCTGTGGAGATTTCTCAATTCCCTGATGTGAAGTGGTACATCGAAGACCACACGACAAGCCCGCACCCAGTTCAGAAGCCCATGGAGCCAAGTGAGGAACGGTTCCAAGGTCTGTTCCCTCACGAGAAGTAATTGTGGCGGAGATAATGCAGATGAATGAACCCCTGTTTCCAGTTCGCTCAACTCGCGCCGACATGCCCCAGGGTATGCTTGTGCTGGAACCCTACCGTGAAGACGGCATCTGGCTGTTTGACGATCGCGCCACCGGGTTGCATCGAGAGCCGTTCGTTGGGGATGTCAATCGCATGCTGGATCAACTTGCGGAATCCATCCCCAATGCGCCACAGGGCTTCCGGTTGTTCTTCTCCGTGCTGCCGTTCGAGGGACGACACAGTACGTTCAGTTGGGTCCGGGCCGATCCAGTCGAGGGCAACTGGTATCGCTCAGATGAAACGGGAGACGAAGGCTGGTTATGTCCTGCCCTGTTTTGTTACTTTCCCTCAGCACCGACCAAGTTGTATGCACGTGCAGAGGCGCTAACAGGTACATGACAAAAGGGGAGCCCCGCGCCGAGCGCCGCATCCGTAGAATGCAGGTGATTGGTCATTGCACACTGTTGAGCGAGAAAGCCATGTGCCGAAGTATCAAGTTGCTCTTTAACTTTGAACCACCTGCGACGGATGAGGAGATTCGTGCGTCTGCACTCCAGTTTGTCCGCAAGCTATCGGGGTTCAATACACCGTCGAAGGCGAACGAAAAGGCATTCAACCGGGCAGTGAATGAGGTGACCAACACCGCTCGCAAGCTGCTGGATTCGTTGGTAACTACCGCTCAGCCACGTGATCGTGAGGTGGAAGCAGAACGAGCACGAGCCCGGGCTATGGAGAGATATTTGTAGGGAATTGAGGATTCCAGATCGGAATTGCAGGTGAAACCATGAACCCCAAGACAAAAGCCGTTGCTGTTCGCATCGAATCGCTGGAGGAGTCCATTCACCTTGCCAGGGAGTACCTGGAGAGCGGCAAGAATGCCGACTGGCATGGATTTCGACCACTCTTCGAACGCAAGCGGAAGGGTGGCAAGGAACTGCCACCTCATAGAGATTGGGTAAAGAACGTGTTTCTTCCACGCAGAGAAAAGGCACTGGCTCGTGCCGGGAAACTCCTGGAGAGGCTGCAGGAGCAAGAGCGTATTTCGCATGACCACCGACAAGGTGGGCACGACATCCTGATGAAGTACCATTAATCTCGAATTGATGGTGAATACCTCATGCGTCTGACACCCGCACAAATGGCAGTTAATCTGATCTGTGGCCACAACCTTCCTATGGGCCCAAAGCATTCATTACAGAAGCTCATGCAGGAAGGGCGCGCGATGCTCACTCGCCTTACAGGAGCCGACTACGGCTACGATCTTCAGCGCTGGCACGACCACTTGAAGGTTAGCCGAGAAGGCGGGTACACCTGGAATCGCACCATCGTACTTCCCAAGGTGATGCAGGAAGCGCTCGCCTCTGCAGCCTGGCAGAAGGCGGTGAGTGACTTGGAGGTGGTGCCAAAGTAATCGTCACCCCGAGCGCGGAGCACAATGCATGTTAACAGGTCATTGAACTCGGTTGAGAATACATTGGAATTACAGTGGACGTAGTCGGCGACGCATCACAAACTAAGGCACCAGAGATCGGTGCGCCTCAAGGAGTTTATCCAGTATGTCTCAGTTGGTTGGGGTAGATTGTGCATTGTGTGGCCAAAGAATTGCTAGTGTTTTGGGCGCTGGATTTTGTACCGCTTGCAGTTGTCCGGTACATGACAAGTGCCGTCATACAGCGACTGTTGAAACAGGATGCCCTGCTTGTGGTGGCAATCCAGCCAATCCTGTTGCAGAGCAAATGCGCAGCGATCGAACAAAGGAACTCTCGAAAAAAGCACCGCCTTTCAAAAAAACCATACGGGAATTTGAAGTTGCTGTTGGAGTGTTCGCTGGTGTTGTTGGCTTTGCAGCATTCCGTTCATTTACGAGTAAAGACCCAGTTGGCGATTCCCGATGGTGGACACACCGTGCGCTGGATATTCTCATCGTGGCCATTGCTGGATTTGCTATTTTCTTTGCTCGAAAGAAAAAACAACCCGTCAAAGATAAGGAAGAAACGGAAACATGATCAACCACTCCAGGAGTGTTGTCAGAAGACCCGCGCCGAGCGCGTGGGGTGCATTCCTACCCCTCCACATACCCCTTCTCCGTTTTCTCCTTGATCAACTTTTCCGCATGTTCATGGGCCTTCGTTGCACTCGCGAAAGATTTGGTGTTGGTCTGTCCATTGCTGCCAGTGCGGCCGTATCTCACTGTGACTTCGCAATCATCAACAGAGATCTCCCAGAACTTGTCAGACTTGTCGTCCTGGAAGGTGAAGTGTCGTGGCTTCGCTGATGTGGTGGTCTTTGGTGTAGCGGGTGCTGGGGGTTTGCTGGGAACGGAGACCGTTGCAGGTTTCCGTGGGGTGGCGAGGGCTTTGGTAGTTTTGCCACTCGGTTCGTCCTGACGCAGGCCTACATAACTGGGGAAGCGGGGGACGCCTGCTTCGGTCAGTTCCTGGTAGCGGAAGGTGATCTTGCTGCCGACCGCTGGTGGCGTCTCTCGCTGTTTATCAGAGAAGCCGGTGCCGACGTAGAACTCAGTGCCATCGGGCAGGCGGACGTGCAGTGCTCCCAGTCGTCCCTTATGCCTGCCTGCTCCGCCCTGATGGCCGATGACTTCTGCTTCCGCATCGAAGAACGACTTCACCTTGAGAAGCGTTGACGAGCGACCGATCACATATTTCGAACCGGGCTGACGAAGCATCAGCCCTTCGCCACCAAGTGCTTCCACTCTGGCCAACTCTTCTTTCAGATGGGGGATGCCGAGACAGCGAGTATGTTCATGGGCGGCAGCGTAGGCGAGCTTCTTCGATTGGAACAGTTCCTTCATCGCCTGCAACCGTTGCTCGAACGGGTCGGTTAATTGGGGAGCATCGAATACCAGGTAGCGGATGTTCTTCCAGTGATCGCTTTGATCCTGCCTGCGAACGATGCTGATGGTTCGCTGGAACTGCTTGCGGTCGAGCCAGAGTTCACCATCGAGCGGATAGTCGGGCAGGCCGGCGGTGAACCAGTCGGGAGCGAAGAAGCGGTTGCCGAGCCGGGAGAGAAACTGCTTGCCATCCCAGTAGGCACGCACGCCATCGAGCTTTTCGCTGATCCACCAGTCCTTCACTTCGACCACACCATCCCAGGCCTCGGCCAGCAATACGGGGGCTTCCGTGCTTTCACCATCTTCCGTCTTGGGCTTACGGGGAGTAGTGGCTGCGGTGCCAACCCGTGCCGTTTCCGCTTCGTCACCTCGCAGCTTACGGATATGTTTGCAGCTGCGCGTTTCGATGGCGATGGACTGATTTCGCCAGGCCGGGCAACTACAGGAATAGACGCCCCCCGTGTTCCGGATGGTGTAGACGGAACTGCCGGACCCTTGCACTTCGGTACTTTCACCATCAGCCAAATCAGGCATATTGACCTCTGTTTGGGATGGCACATTGTAAATCATCGGTGATGGTATGGGAAAGCGGGAAGTGAGATTTGCTGTGTTCGACTAGCGGTGCCCACGCCCGGGTGCCATGCCCACCCCAAGGTGGGCATGCCAATTGAGAGTCTTCCGCATAGACACAAAGCTTTCCCCCTTCCCCATGCCCACCTTGAGGGTGGGCATGGCACCCTGATCACCGAGTTAAACTCGGTGGCTCTTTGTACTCCACGCCGAACTCGGTGATACACTAAGACAACATCTACACGCAAGGATTGCAGCCATGATTCCATCGGAAGCGGAACGTCTGGTTCGAGAACTCTATGACATTGTCTGGAGTGCTGGTGAACTGGGGGCCATTGATCGGATTGTAGCTCCGCACTATGTGATCCATTCCGATCCCGGCGATCAATGGGAAGGACAGACCATCGACCGGGCCATCTATCGGGAACGGGTGATGTACTCTCGGAGCGCTTTCCCTGATTTGCAGTTCGCTGTGCATGATGTCATTCCCTCCAGCCATCGTGTCTCCGTTCGCTGGAGTGCCGAGGGGATGCAGAAGGGTGATCTGGCAGGACTGCCTGCAACCGGAAAGCGGCTGCGTTTCGCCGGGCAGACGATCTACGACATTGTTGATGGCCAGGTCGCCGGTCACTGGCAAGTTATTGACCGTCTTGGTTTCATGCAGCAACTTCGCAGCTAGTACGGAAGGGAGACCTTCGGTCGGTCGAGTGGGGGGGGGGCACCAGCAAGCGCGTGAGTGTCTGTACTTGGAGAACAATCATGACTAACTTTTGCCAGAAGCATGTGTTCTATGTTCTCTTCACGCTGGTATTACTCCCGGCTGGCATTTGTCTGTATTTATCCTGGAATGCCATATTCAGACATGAAGTAAAGATCCAATATGTTATCTCTTCAAGTGAGCCACTCGAAGATAGGATCTATACCGTTGCCTTTAATGGGATCGAGTTCAAGACAATTCACAAAGTGTGTGACATTGATCTGCTGAAGAATCGATTAGCCGAATTAAATAGAGACAATACGTACCTTCTGCTATCCTTGCTTGCCGTCACCGTTGCAGTCTCAGTTGCTGCATTTCTGCTGCTGAAGCCTTGGCGTGTGCCATGTGACAGGTCTTGGGACCTTCGAGAGATATAAACTATGGCAGTTACAGAAGCCTCTCGTGGTCACATCACGGTGCAAATGGGGGAGAAACGCATAACAGTCTGGGGTGAATTGTTAGGACAATCACCAGGACTGCCGGACTACCAAATATATGGTGATCTCATTAAGACGTGGGACAAACCTAATGATAGCGAGTTTGTAACACAAGAAGACAAAGAACTCATCATCAAAGAGGTCTGCGAGTACTTGGAAGAGTTAGGGCGAGTGCCCGTGGTTCTTGCGTATTACAAACCAAGTTACGCTTGAAGAGGGAGACCTTCGGTCAGTCGAGCGGCGGGGTCAGGAGCCCCGCGCGGAGCGCGTGCCCACGGCGAGCGCCGAAGAGTTGAAGGACTCTCACGCTATGAACCACCGAGTTAAACTCGGTGGCTCTTTGTACTCTACGCTCCTTCTTCTCCGTTGACAGGTCATCCACCTCTGTTGACAATAATCCCTGTACCGATGGGGGCTGATGATGAGTCGTCGATTTCTTCCTGTGTCGTTGATTGGGGTGCCAACGGATATTGGTGCGGGACATCGGGGGGCACGGCTGGGGCCAGAGACGCTGCGCATTGCTGGGCTGGGTGAAGCCCTCATTCGGCGCGGCATCGAAGTGGAAGATCGAGGCAATCTGGATGGCCCGCGCAATCCGTGGCTGGAACCGGTCGATGGCTATCGTCACTTGCAGGAAGTGGTGGCGTGGAATCAATCGGTGATGAAGGCTGTTGCTGCCGAACTGGACGCGGGGCGGATGCCGATCATGATGGGAGGCGATCATTGCCTGGCCATGGGATCGATCACGGCGGTGGCCAGGCGGTGTCGGGAGAGGGGCAAGAAGCTTCGGGTGCTGTGGCTCGATGCCCATGCCGATTTCAATACCAGCCAGGTGACGCCTTCGGGTAATGTGCATGGCATGCCTGTGGCTTGCCTGTGTGGGCTGGGGCCTGAACCGTTAACGCACCTCGGCGGCTCAGCACCGGCCATCCGCCCGGACGAGATTCGGCAGATCGGTATCCGTTCGGTGGACGACGGCGAGAAACGTCTGGTGCGGCAATACGGCATCGATGTGTACGACATGCGCTACATCGACGAAGTCGGCATGAAGCGAGTAATGGAGGAAGCCCTGGAGGGCGTGGATGCTGACACCGAGTTGCATGTCAGCTTCGATGTGGACTTCCTCGACCCCAGCATCGCTCCAGGGGTAGGAACGCCCGTGCTCGGCGGGCCGAACTATCGTGAAGCGCAGCTCGTGATGGAGATGATTGCCGACACCGGCCGGATGTCTTCGCTGGATGTGGTGGAACTGAATCCGCTGCTCGACAATCATAGTAGCTCCGCTGAGCTGGCTGTGGATTTGATCGAGAGTCTGTTTGGCAAGTCGACGTTGATGCGAGATTGAGTACTTCACAAGTTCAAGACCACGAGACCAACATGATGACCCATCCCCCTACCCTCCGTTCACCCACCGAAGGTCGCACCATTGCGGTGGTGGGCGATGTCTACCGGTTTCTTGCCACGGGTGAAGATACCAATGGCACGTATGCGATGTGGGAAGCGATTGTGCCGCCGGGTGGTGGGCCGCCGCCACATGTGCATAGTCGGGAGGAGGAGGCGTTTTACATTCTGGAAGGGGAAATCACTTTTCAAGTGGGTGAACAAACCATCGTCGCAGGGCCAGGGATGTTTGCCAACATGCCGATCGGGTCGCTGCACACGTTCCGTAATGCCAGTAACAAGACCGCCAAGATGATCATCACTGTCGCACCTGCTGGGCTGGAAGAGATGTTCTTCGAGGTAGGCCAAGCAGTGGAACCGGGCACCACTACTGCGTCTCCGCCAGCGAAGGAAGAGATCGAGAAACTGCTGGCGGCGGCACCGCGGTATGGGGTGGAGATACGGGTGCCACACTAAACGAAAGTCTGCGACTTCCCAACAAAAAAAGAACCCCCAGCGTCATACAGAAGCTGAGGGTTCATGTTGTTTCTTAGCGAAAATGCTTAGGCGGTCTTCCTGGTCTTTCGCTTGCGACGTGCGTTGCGAACGCGATAGGTTACCAGACCTGCACCAGCTACACCTACACCAGCCATCATGATCGTGGCGGGTTCGGGGACAGCAGCGATGCTGAATGTAGCGTCAGCAAAGCCGACGTTTTCATCCAACCCGTTGCGTGTGGTAAATCCAGGAGTGCTGCCATTGCCTTCAGCGTGCCAGTACCAGCGGCCCGTGAAGACATCGACTGAGAAATCCATATCGTCGGTGATTTCGCCAGGGAAATCCGCCACGATGGAGCGAACACCATCGCTCACGCGGAATCGCGCGATCTGGGTGGAAGAATCACCATCGGGCACAACCATATGGAAGTCGCCACCGAAGAATTCAGCCACGCCATTGACCACGCCACCTTCGTTGCCTGGACCGAAGTTCGGACCAAAGCCCGTTCGCAAGGTCGTGACCGAACCGGTGATGTAATCCACCTGGAACACGCTGCCACCATCATTAGTGGTATAGACGAGGCCATAGCCACCGTATCCAGCCAGGATCTTGGTGTTACCACCAGGGTGAGCGATGCCACCACTGCCGAGTGCCACTGCAGCACCGAGTGATCCATCAGGATTGACAGCAATGAGATGCGACCAGGTTGCTGAGGTACTATCACTTGCAGGGGTGGTTGCACTGGTACCAAACGCATAGACCTGCTGAGTTTGCAAGTCACTGGTGAGCACACTGAGCGTGGTGCCCAATACTGTACCACTGGTTAATCCCGGCTTGTCAAAGCGGCCCGTTCCACCGTCTCCCGTGGTGAACACAGTGGAGGAAGAAACAGCCAACCCGCCTTTACTATCACCCCGGACGCCTGCATCCACAACGGTGACATTGGAATTGGTAAGCGACGTAATCTGAAACGTCGTTTGTGCCATAGCTGGAGTTGCAGCCAAGGCTAAGGTGAATAACGCAAGATGCCTCATCAAGATCTCCAAGGGGTCATAGTTGGGCGCATGACGGATGATAGCATTTGTTTTCAGTGAGTAACTGAAATAATTGAAGAATTAGCAATCTTCGAAATGTGATTCGGTACGGTGACATATTGATGTCATCGAAAGAACCTAATTGGATGTACAGGAGTTCTGGAGTGATATCCACTGCATGGCGTTTCAATTCAAACCTTTGCATCCCCTGCCCCGTCGTATTCATATCGAGGGCACGGTCATGCAAACCAAGTTCAGTCTGGATCAACTGCAAGTAGCCACTCCCTGTGAGATGTCATGGGATGTGATGCGGGGCAATGACAAGGCCCGGTTTTGTGATTCCTGTCAGAAACATGTCTACAACTTTGCTGCGATGACGACCGAAGAAGGCCTGGCACTCATCACCCAGACCGAAGGTGAGTTCTGTGGCCGCCTGACAAGGCGTTCCGATGGCATGCTGATGACCGCAGACTGTCCGGTGGGTGTTGCAGCCAGGCTGACACGCTTTCGGCGACGGTTGGTCTACACCGTGGTGGCCACCGCCTTCATGCTGCTGGGGTTCATTCAGCTACGCCAGCCGAAAGGCGATCCTTCAAACCAGGCATCGGGAGATGGTTTGCCTTTGATTACGACTCATGTACAGGGGTGGCTGGATCAGATTCGGGAATGGGCGGGGTTACAGTCGCGACGCAGTGTTACCGTGATGGGCGGCTGTCCGGGGATGCCACCGATGATGGGGAAGATTGCACCGCCGAGTTCGAAATAGCCTTGATGCCATAAGATAACCTGAGCTTCCTACATCCTTACGTGGTTATCTTTGATGCCCTACCTCCTCCTTGCCCTGTGTTGCGTCGCCCTGCCTCCGCAGGAAGCACCAGCCAAGCAGCCAGTCCCGAATACTCGTGAGTTCGTTCCTCTGTTCAATGGCAAGAACCTGGATGGGTGGACACCGAAGATTCGGGGCTTTGCTCTGGGCGACAATCACAATAACACCTTCCGTGTGGAGGATGGCATCCTCAAGGTGGCTTACGACCAGTACACCAGCTTCGATGGCAAGTTTGGCCATCTCTTCTACAAGGATGCGTTTTCGCACTATATACTTCGTGTCGAGTACCGTTTCGTAGGCAACCAGGCCAAAGGCGGTCCGGGGTGGGCGATTCGTAATAGTGGTGCCATGCTGCACTGTCAGCCGCCGGAGACGATGGAGAAGGATCAGGATTTCCCTATTTCCATTGAAGCCCAGTTCCTCGGCGGTTCCGGGCAAGGCAAACGAACAACTGGCAACGTCTGCTCGCCTGGCACACACATCGTGATGGGTGGCAAACTCATCACCCAGCACTGCAACAATTCCAAATCTAAAACGTACCACGGCGACCAGTGGGTCACCATCGACATGGAAGTGCGAGGCTGCGGCAAGATTCGCCACCTCATCGATGGCGAAGTGATTCTGGAATACGAACAACCCCAGTATTATCCAGGCGATGCCGATACGAAGAAGTTCCTGGCAACACGAAAAGGTCTGCCCCTCCTCATCTCGGAAGGACACATCTCCCTGCAGGCAGAAAGCCACCCGGTGGAGTTCCGCAAGGTCGAGATCAAGCTGTTGGAGAAGGGAAAGTAGATGCTCGTGCTGACGATAGATAGCTCAAAGAAATACCAGTCAGTGCCAGCGCGAACCAGGGGACAAACCACATTTCGAAATGGTAAGGGGTTTTGATGTCCTTTGCTAACATGGTCCAGATGTTGAGTACCATCCAGCCAATGAAAATCAGCCAATGACTCAGGGCGGGCTGATGAGTCACGTCCCGCCGCACCCAGCCGATCAAAGCAATAACAAGACCGGGAAGCAAGAGAATGAAATCGTTGCTGAATGCATAAGGAATAACGACACAGGTAGCGACGCAGATGGCTGTTGCTGTATAGACGAGTCGAACATACGCAGCATCCTCCAGCGATGGCACCTCGTTCCTTTTTGGAAAGCCAGGCAAACGCCATCCGAGGACACCGCCAGCAATGAGTGAAAGTCCAAAGAGCAACCAACTGTAGAGACGTAGATCGACTTGAAAATAGTAGCGCAGCCAGCCTTCCAGTGTACCGGTGTAGAGATCGGTCACTTTCGTGCCAACCTGCATCGCATGCACGTATTCCGCCCAGATGCTGGGGCGAACCCAGAAGGTTACTCCAGTTAACACGAGAACGGTCAAGGCGAACGCAGCGATGGATCGCCATTGCTGATGCCGAAGCAGGTAGAATCCGGCGAACATACCGGGGAGCAACCCGAGGTGTGGCTTGATAATGGTCAGGGCGAGAAAACAACCGCTGATGAAAGGTGCACGACGTGTATGGAAGAAGAGCCAGCCGGTAAAACCTGCGAACGGCCAGGCAGATATCTGACCACACTGAAGAAAATGCCACGTCGGAATCCACAGTACCAGTGCAGCCACTGCCAACCCCAGCGCATGGAGTTTGCCTGGGTACAACAGCCTGGCCCAACAGATGATGCTGAAGAGCAAGAGCACACTGTTGACCACCATGTAGGCATGGATCGATTGGCGATAACCAAGCTTGGATAATGGCCAGGCTGGCAAGAGTGACCAGGGCGGAGCGTAGGTTACCAGGTGCTTGGCATAGCCATGTTCTCGCTGCAGTCGCGTCACCTCAGCATGGTCGTAAGGATTCTTATCTGAATGAATGAGTTTCCAGGCCACGTAATACTGGCCGTAATCATACCCGCCCCAAGGAACCCCGGGCTGTTGCATCAACATCATCGCCAGCAGGCAGGAAACCATGATCTACCAAAAGTGGACGCCAAGTTACTCGCCAATGAGTAACACATTTAGGGGGAATGTGCAAATGGCCATAGCTTAGCGGCCGCTTACATCCAGTGATTTGTAGTATTCCCCTTGAAGGAGCTACCGTTAGAAGCATAGGGCGGAAGCCCTGGAAAGTAATTCATATGTATTTCAAGCCCCGGAGAGTCGGTCGAAGGAGAATCTAGTTTGATCAAACAACCAGTACTCAATCCAGTATCGCCCTCTTTGGCAAAGCCATGGCAGCAAGCATCAAGAACATCGGGATGTTCTTCAGGTGAACGCGACCACGTGCAAGTCGCCTTGCATATTTGATACAATGCCAAAATGCACGACGATTAAGATCCTTAGCCGTGAAACGACACAAAGCTAAGACTCTAGAATCAATCATAAAAAAATAGCCCCAAGTGAACTTGGAGCTACATGAAAGTTGTAGTCGAGACTAGACGCTTAATACTACCCGGCGACGGCGGAAGTAGCTGAACCCACCTAGGCAGACGATACCCACACCAGCCATGACAACACCAGTTGGAACTGGAACTGCGTTCAGGCTTACATCATCGAAACCGAAGAAATTAGGATCGTGCTGAAAGCCAAACTTGACTACAGTTGATGAGTCAACAGCAACCAAGTTGTACGTAAACTGTGTAAAACCAAAAGCTGCGGAATTCGTCAAGGAAGTAACAGTTGCGCCATCCCATAGGGCAACAAATTGATTTACAGGCGAACCAGAAAGATTACGAAGCCAGAAGGAAAGTTGATAAGTTCCGCCAGCAGTTGTTGCTATAGTTTGTTCAATATACCCAAGTGAACCAATTGGCCCAAAAGAAGCTCCAAAACTGCCACTATGTACGTAAAGTGACAGATTGTTAGATACTGAAGTGAAACCAAGATTGCCAGATTGAGTCCAGCCTGAGAAATTGCCGGTCTCGAAACCACCATTAACAATTAGTGAGGCGTTTGCTACTCCTGGTAACAAAGCCAATGCCAGCACTAGGCCGCATAACTTCCTCATGTCCATCTCCTCCGTAAAGAAACCACTCGGGCGAAGGGTGCAGTGTAGTTCGTAATTCCAGTGACGCAAACAAAATATTGCATTTTTATAAAAATAGTCCGATTGCACCCAAACCCCTTCAGAGTGCACTAATTAATGGGCCGAACGCTTCGATCGCGTGACTTGGCCTTGCGCATGTGTTTTATCACGAAGTAACCGCACTCCGCCCCGCCGTCCTCCCCGAGAAAATACATCCCCCCAGGAAGCTGCCTTCCAGGGAGCGGTAGCCATGCACTCCACCGCCGCCGAAGCCTGCGGCTTCGCCGACGGCGTAGAGGCCCGGAATTACGGTACCATCTTTGCCGAACACTCTGGCACTGAAATCGGTCTCCAGGCCGCCGAGGGTCTTTCTGGTCAGGATGTTGAGCTTCACTGCAATCAATGGCCCGTGTTTTTCATCGAGGATGCGGCAGGGTTTGGCAGTTCTGATGAGCTTGTCGCCGAAGTACAATCTTGCCTGCCGGATAGCGGCGATCTGGAGGTCTTTGCCGAACTTGTTGTTCAGTTGGCGGTCTCTTGCCAACACCTCCCGTTCGACCACGGCATACTCAAGCAGTGGCGACGGAGTGAGGGCGTTCATGCCTTCGACTAACTCCTTCAAGTTGGTTCTTACTACGAAGTCTTCGCCGTGTTCCTTGAAGGCTTCAACCGGGCCGGTGGCCTTCTTACTCACGGCACGTTTCAGGGTGGCGGTCCAACTCTTGTTGGTGAGGTCGGGGTTTTGTTCGGAGCCGGAGAGGGCGAACTCTTTCTTGATGATCGACTGGTTGAGGATGAACCAGCTGTGGTCGTGGCCGGTTTTGAGGAGGTAGTCGAGGGTGCCTAGCGTATCGAACCCGGGGAAGAGAGGCGGAGGCAGGCGTTTGCCGGTGGCGTCGAGCCAGAGGGACGACGGGCCGGGCAGGATGCGAATGCCATGCCGGGTCCAGATCGGGTTCCAGTTGCGCAGGCCTTCGGTGTAGTGCCACATGCGGTCGCGGTTGATGAGCCGGGCCCCCGCCTGTTCGGTAATGCCGAGCATGCGACCATCGACATGGTCAGGCACGCCTTGCACCATAAACCCCGGCGGCTTGCCCAGCCGAGCAGGCCAGTGTTGGCGAACGAGATCGAGATTTCCGCCGATACCACCCGATGCCACAATAATATGTGGAGCGTGCAGTTCAAAGTCGCCCACTACATCGCGATTACTCTTCACACCCCGTTCATCATCGCTGGTTGCCAGCACCCTGCCCCGGATGCCATCGACGGCCCGATTGGTGACGAGCAGTTCATCCACCTGATGACGAAACTTGAAAGTGAGCAGCCCCTTCTTCTCTGCTTCGCGACAACGGCGTACGAAAGGCTCCAGGACACCCGGCCCGGTGCCCCAGGTGACATGGAAGCGAGGCACCGAGTTGCCATGCCCAACGCCACCGTAACCACCCCGCTCGGCCCAGCCGACGATGGGAAACCAGCGCATGCCTTGCTGTCGTAACCAGGATCGCTTCTCGGTGGCAGCGAAGTTCACATAGGCTTCGGCCCACTTCCTTGGCCAGTAGTCTTCGGGTCGGTCGAACGCAGCTGTACCCATCCAGTCTTCGAGAGCCAGTTCGACAGAATCGCGAATGCCACACCGACGCTGTTCGGGGGTATTTACCATGAAGAGCCCACCGAACGACCAGAACGCCTGCCCGCCCAGGTTCTGCTCGCCTTCCTGGTCAACGACGATGACCTTCTTGCCAGCCTCAGTCACTTCCGCAGCAGCGACGAGGCCAGCAAGGCCAGCACCGACCACAATCACGTCTGCATCGCTGGACATAAGGGCTCCGGGAAAGTTGATGAGGGTTGTTGGTTGCAGAAGAGTTGTTTGTTGTTGGTTGCTGGTTGTTAGTTAAGAACGGAATGACATGTTGTTGTCGATTCATCACTCTACAATAACTCTCGTCTCTGAACCAACAACAAACAACCAACAACGAACAACTGAAAAACATGGATCGCCAGAAATACGATCACCTGGTGAAGACTTTCTTCACCTGCGATACACAGAGCATCACCAACATCTTTCAGGAGTTGTTGCGGGCTGCGGCGGCGGAGGAGTCGTTGCCTCCGGGGCATCTGATGTCGCAGAACTACGACACGGCCCAGGTGAACCCGGAGATTCATGTGCTCCCGGGCAATTTGAAGGATGCCCGCGATGCGATCTTCCCGTTCTTCTGGGGTACCGATGGCTGGTCGTCGCCACTGCATCTGGAGAACGTGAAAGGCCCGGCCAACAACGCTTCGCTGATCGGGGCCCTGGCCTGCCTGCTGAAGAACCCCAACCTCTGCACCGATACCTACAGCCAGCGGTCGAACGAACTCGAAGTGAAGGCCATCACGGCTCTCGCGAATCTGCTCTTCTATCACACGAACGATCCGTGGGGCGTGTTCACGATGGGTGGCACCATCTCCAATATGTATGGTGCCCGCATCGGCATCGAGAAGGTGCTGCCTGGGGCGATGCACCGTGGCCTGGGTGGCGAGAAGCTGGCGGGCATCGTCTCGCAGGCTTCGCACTACTGCAACCAGACCATCGCCGGCTGGCTCGGCCTGGGGACTCAGCACCTGCATGCCATCCCCACTGATGGCAACTTGGCGATGCGGCTTGATCTGCTGACCGAGAAGTTGGACGAGCTCTACTCGCAGAACATCAAGGTGGCTTACGTCGTCGCAACCTTTGGCACCACTGATGGGTTCGGCATCGACGACATCGAAACCATCCGCACCATCATTCACCTGCATGCCAAGAAGTTTGGTCAGCCCCCGCCACAGTTACACGTGGATGCAGCGGTCGGCTGGGTGATGAGCTTCCTCAGCGACTACGACACGGAACGCAATCTTCACCGTTTTTCGCCGACGATGATTCCGCTCATTCAAACGGTGAAGCGGCTGAACCAGGGATTGCGGGCTGCTGATTCCATCGCAGTCGATTTCCACAAGATGGGCTGGGGCCACTATCCCAGCAGTGCGTTCATCGTGAACCATCGCAGCGATCTGAAGTACCTCTCGCGAACAGTCGCTGACACGCCTTACTTCTCCGAAGCTGACTCGCGACGCGATCCAGCACTGTTCACCCTCGAATGTTCCCGCCCGGGGCTCGGTCCCTACACCGTGATGGCGTCGCTGAACGGCATGGGGTTGGAAGGGTGGCAACTGCTGGTGGTGCGGGCGCTGGAACTGGCTAACATTCTGAAGGAGCGATTGAGTAAGCTTGACTATTGCCAGGTATTGAACGCCGGTACCGTGGGGCCTAGCGTTTGCTTCTGGGTACTACCCAAGGGACGGAACGCCAAGGAGATCTTTGATCGGCTCCTCGCTGGCCAGTTGCCTCCAGATAAAGTGGAGCGCTACTTCGCCGAGATTCGTCGCATGTACGATAAACGCGACAAGGTGATCGACCCCGCCAAAGATCCCCGTCTCAGCTTCACCACCAACATGGGCTACCACCCGCATGGCATCGCACTTCCGGCGTGGAAGGCGGTGTTCTTCAACCCCAAGACGGATGAATCGCACATCGATCGTTTGATCTACAGCATTGAGGAGATGGTCTGAGAATTCCAACGAATGACTGTTAATCCCCGACTGCGTTTGTCAGTACCTATGGTAGACGAACTCTCTCACCATATCTGGGGATCAGATCATGTCATTCCGAATGAGCCTGGCTGTGTGGATAACCATGGCAGGTACCGTTTTATTCGCTCAGGATGTCCCGAACCTGAGCGGTAGTTATCTAGGTGCTTTCCTTCCAGCCGGAGCAACATCACCTCACACCGCCATCCTGCCTCACGTCGAGCAGGACAATCTTCGCCGATTGACAGGCAGCCTGGTCGTAGGACAATCCACCTTCCCACTCGCAGGCACCATCGCTGCCAGCGGCCACTGCACTTGCATCGGATCAGGGGATGACAAGTTCGTCTATCAGGCCCAGTGGGAAAAGCTGGGTAACGGTGCTGGGGCTCTATTCGGCAACGCTGCGATAACGACGAGAGACGGTAAGTCTACTGGCACGCTCTTTCTCTTTCGTCCGATGACTACAACCGCAAGACCCGCAGTACAGGGAAGCTATGCAGGCAATTACCGCAGCACTGTATCTGGAGTGACCGGCTCGGTAGCAGTTCAAATCACCGATGGCACCAGCAATACGCTGGTTCTGAATCTTGCCTTCACCTCGGGCCGCACGACCACCCACTACGCCTGCACAGGAGATGTGAATTCTGACGGCATCTTTGTTGGCATCGGCATTGCCGTAGATGGCAGCGTCGCCATCGTACGAGGTTATATCGAGCAAGATAATCTCCGTCGCCCACTGCAACTTAATGCCGAAGTTCAATTGAAATCACCTGCAGGCAAGCTTCTTGATACCAACTCCATCATCGCCATTCTCATTGGCTGATCACCTCCATCAACATCCACCAATAGTACCAGCCTGGCATGGCTGGTATTTTTGCTGTAAGGAATGAGTCACTACAACGAATCACAAGCAAGTCACCCAAGAAGGAGTTGCTTGTGCGTTTTGTATTGCTGTTACTCTTCCTGCCGGCAATCGTGCAATCACAGGATGCTTTACACGATTGGCCCATGTACAACCGCGACATCCTTGGCACCAGGCACAACCCAGCGGAAAAGACGCTCTCACCCAAGAACGTGGGGAGCCTGCAGGAGAAGTGGCGGTTCCCTACCAGCGACAGTAAGTTGGAGATCGGTGTCATTCATGCCACGCCTATCGTGGTAGCTGGCTCAGTGTATTTCGGTACCGCCAGTGACACGGCGTTCTATAAGCTCAAGCCCGATGGTACGCTGGCCTGGTCGTATCGCAATCCTACTTATTCGGTGGCCAAGCAGTCGCCTGACGAGAAGTCGGAAGCCTATCGCAATCGCCGGTTCGCCTCCGCCCCCAATGGCATCCTCGCGTCGGCGCTGGTTCACGACTACACTGTCTACTTCGTCGATATCGGTGGCTGGGTTTACGCACTCGATACCGAAACGGGCAAAGTACGCTGGACGGTCAACACCCGTGCGAAAGAGTTTCCCGGCAACCATCCTATCAACTCGCTGTTCGCTTCGCCGATGATGCTGGAAGGCAAGCTCATCGTCGCTGGTGGTACGCTGGAACAAGTGGTCGCAGCCTTCCCCGGCTACCAGGCTGCCAGTGGACGAGGCTTCGTGATGGCTCTCGATCCCAGTTCGGGCAAGCTGCTTTGGAAGCACGACCTGGGTCCGAAGCCGGAGAAGCTCGATCCGCCGATTACCATCAAGGATACCTGGGGCGAGCACAAGTTTTACTTTGGTCCGGCGACGAGTTCGATCTGGTCAACACCCGGTTACGATGCAGCCAGCGGCACACTCTTTGTGGGTACCGATGTCAACACTGCACCTCGTAGGCCCACTGCCGACAATCCCCGATTGGAGACTCCTGATTCTTGTGCAGTGCTGGCGCTCGATGTTCATACCGGCCAGAAGAAGTGGAGTACGCAACTCAATCCCGGCGATGTATGGACCAATGCCATGCGGTCGTACGATCCCAAGAGCAAGCTCTACAAGGATCAATCGATTGGCGATACGCCCAAGCCCTACACCATCAATGTCGATGGCAAACCCACGAAGGTCGTTGGTGTCGGTTGCAAGAACGGTGGTTACTATGTGCTGAACGCCAGCGATGGCAAGATCATCGCCCACACGCCACTCTTCCAGGGGCCACCCAGCTATCCGCTTTCGCCAAAACCCGATAAGCGAATGCTGGCGCTGCCTAGCCCTATCGGCGGCCTGCAAACCGGTTGTGCGACCGATGGCAAGTACATCTACACCAATGGCATCGATGCTCTGCTGCTTGGCTCGCAGGCTGTGCAATTCCTCTCAGGCACCCCGCCCACCGGTGGCCGAGTAGTCGCACTGAGCCTTGATACCAGTACCGAACTCTGGCGACACGAACGCCCCAAGGTGGCAAGTATCGGCGGCCCACCACATGGCATGATGTACAAGAACGTCGGCGACCCGGTTGCGAGTGGCATCGCGGTGGCCAACGGCGTGGTCTACTTCACCACCATCACCAGTGGGAAACTGGTGGCTCTCGATGCAGCCAGTGGAACCGTGCTGAAAGAGATTGACCTCGGCCCCGTCTGGAGCGGCCCCGCTGTTTCACGAGGCCACGTCTACATCGGCACTGGCAACACCCTCTTCAGCCCTTCGGAACATGAGACGTTCTTCCCGAAGAAGAAGACGGGGGAGTTAAGGTGTTTTGGCATATCACAGTAAGTGCCCCATGCTCCCCTCTCCCCTCGGGGGAGAGGGGTTGGGGGTGAGGGGAGAGGGGTGAGGGGTGAGGGGAGTGAAGTGAGAGTGCGTTACATCTGATTCAAGAACTAGGGGTGCATCTAACTGTCTACCCCAAGCCATTGCAGCCCCCTCACCCTAACCTTCTCCCTCCAGGGGAGAGGGAACCAGACCTGCATGCACTTTCTCCCATATACTACTCTTCTATGCCCATTCTCTTCAAACAAGGCACCGCCGATTCGTTGCAACAGCAGCTCGCCCATTTGGGGGTTGATCTGAAGCTGGCTCGTCGGTTGCAGGCGGCGGTGGTGCGAAGTAATGCCAGGGTGCCCACGCATTTGGATCAGGTCTCGAAGTACAAGCTCAAAGCTATCACTGAGGCGACTGAGATACCGTCGCTGAAGATTGTGGACAAACGCACCTCCCCTTCGGATGCTTTCACCAAGTACCTGTTCCACGGCGAAGATGATCAGCCTTTCGAAGCAGTGCGTATCCCCTTGCTGCATCGGGAAGGCAAAGAGAAGTACATCATCTGCGTGAGTTCGCAGGTCGGTTGTGCGATGGGTTGTGCCTTCTGTGCCACGGGCAAGATGGGCTTCAAACGCAACCTGCAAGTCTGGGAAATGGTCGACCAGGTGATGCGGATCAAAGCCGATTCCCACTACCCCATCGGCGGCGTGGTCTTCATGGGCATGGGCGAACCGTTCCTCAACTATGATCGCGTGATCACTGCTGCCTCCATCATGTGCGAACCGGTAGGCCTCGGGATTGCAGCCAAGGCTATCACCATCTCGACGGTAGGCATCGTGCCGATGATCCGCCGATTCACCAAAGAAGGCCATCCCTATCGGCTCATCGTTTCGCTGACTGCTGCGACCTCAGCGAAGCGCAAGCAACTCTTCCCCGTGGAAGAATCATTCCCACTGGAGGAACTGATCCCTGCAGTTCGTGAGTACCAGGAAAGCCGAGGGGATAGAGCGACGCTGGCGTGGACGATGCTGCGAGGCATCAACACCAATGAAGACGATGCTCGCGAACTGGCTGCACTCGTCGATGGCATGCCGATTCGACTCGATATTATTGATGTCAACGATGCCAGCGGACAATATCAACCGCCGACAGCGGAGGAACTGAAACAGTTCCGGGTTGATCTGGATAAGCACCTCGCCCAACCGGTGATCCGGCGTTACAGTGGTGGGGCCGATGTGCATGCCGCGTGCGGCATGCTGGCGGCAGTGACGAATACGTAAACAAGAGCGGCGCGGCGTCAGCCTGCCGGTGTGAACACGATACAGTCGCCAACCCTACCGGCGGACTCACGTCACGCCGCTCATGAAGACAACTACTGCATAATCGTTTCCGCAGCCTTCGCTTGTCCCATCACTTTCTGGAACTCCTGCTCGAACCGTTTGGCGACGGCGGGGTTGTGGATGATGAGCAGGTTCTCGTCGTTCGATTCATCGGCACTCTTGCTGAAGTTGAAGGAGCCACAGACGACGATTTCGCTGTCGATGACGATCACCTTATGGTGCATGTTGCGGGAGTTGCCATCCTGATAGACCTTCAGGCCAACCTTCTTCATGCGGTTGTATTCAGAGTGGTCGTTGCTGCTTTGTGATTTCTCGAACACGCCTTGTACATCGACACCAGCATTCGCTTTGTCAAGCATGACCTTCCCCATTTCATCGTGGGTGAAGCTGAAGGCGAGGAAGTGGATCGACTTGTTAGCCTTCTTCAGCACCTCGATGACATGCTGGGCTGGCCGATCATGAGTGGAGAAGTAATTCTCGATCTTCGTACCATCAGCTAGGGTGATGAGTGGATGGGGAATCACATCCGCCTTACTGGGTGCACCGCCGAACTTCTTCTCCTCGAACATCCAGCGGAACTTGGTGTAGTAGTTGTCCGCCAGTTGTTCATTGTCGATGAAGACACCGTGGTTGTTGTTCTTGTAGGCACAGTTTTCGGTGAAGTTCATCGAGCCGGTCCAGACCCGTTTGCGATCGAAGACGATGAACTTGTTGTGCATCAGCGAGCCGTTTCGTTTGTCGTCGATGATTGGCACGCTCAGTTGCTGCATCGCCTTGATGCCTGATTCTTCCATGTAATCTGTCTCTGCGACGAGCCTGACGTTGACGCCTCGCTTCACCGCCCGTTCGAGGGCAGCGACGATAACCTTATTATCCAGTTCAAAGCAACAGACTTCCAAGGAAGACGAAGCCTGGTCGATGTATCCTGCGAGCTTTTCTGCCGGGTTGCCCGGTGCCATCGCATGGTCGCCGGGATCGGTGAAGTAGACGGCCAGGCTGCCCGGAAGTGGCTTCAGATCATCGACATCGTGATCACGATTCTGGAAGCGTTTGACCAGTTCCACGATCTGGTGTCGATGCTTCCAGAGAAACTTCAGCCCAGGCGTGCCGTAGTAGCCACTGGAAAACCCAGCCGCAATGAAGAGGATGAGCCAGGCAAGGTTCGATGCCAGGCTGCCACCCACCCGTATCTTGGAGATGGTGTAGATGCCCTTGGCCACATACTTGATTGCTGCAACATTTATCATGGGAGGCATGGCTAACTTCCTTCCCGAATGGTCAAGAGTTGCTCGAGCAACTGGATCGATGTCGTGGGAGTTGTGCTGGGCCAAGGCAACTTGTCTTGTTCGGCCTGCAGCTTGGCCTTCTCGGGGCCATCATTGCGGAACATCGCTACTACCTTGGCGATCTTTCTAGCTCGTTGTCGTAAGGCTTTGATCTGGGTCCAGCCTTCGTCTTCCGACTTCGCCTGCGTGACGATGACCTTTGCCTGGGCAATCAGCAGGTTGTTCAGACGGGTAGCCTCCGCTTCCTCCAGCGAACTGGTGAGGCCTTCATCTTCGAGAATCTGATTGATGACCTGCGCTTCATTCACGACACGAACTCTGCGAGTATTTCACACGAGGGCTATAGCAGGGTTCCGGGGTTACGCAAGGGCAAGGCTTCGATTGACAAACCCCGTGTCGTTGGCTATGTCCTACGGCCAATTGGGGGGAAACCAATGTTAATCCGTCTACTGTTCGTGGCCAGCCTGGGGCTGGTTCTGGTCGGCTGCGCGTCGCCTCGGGTGGTGAGTGCGGTGCCGGGCAATGTGGTGATTGCGGTGCCTGACATTTCCAACACCTGGCCGATGCACTACAAGGATGAAGCCTTGAAGAAGGCCCGGGAGCATGTGAGCGACCCGGTGCTAGTCTCGGTGCAGCAGGTGAAGGTGGGCGAGACGGTGGTCAACAACCAGGATTCCAACAAACGCGACCTGGGGAATGGCAAGAAGAAGTTCGGCGAACTGACGACGACCACCAACACGACTACGGTAAAGGATGAGTACGAGTATTATCTGGAGTACCGCTCGAAGGCTCCAGGGACGGGGGCTTCGGTGATTCAGCAGACGGGTGGGGTACAGCCGAGGTAGGTGTGCTGCCCTAGTGTATATTCTTGACAAGTTGTGGCAGGGTCGTGAATGTACTCATTCTCGACCCTGCTTCGGCTAAGTATCTTCCTTGCGAGACTTCAGGGTCGAGAGGAGCACCGCAGGACTCTGCCACGGCTTAGAACTGATGATATTGATCCGGGCACCTGGCAATGACTCTTAACGATGAGCGAGATCAAGAAGGCTGAAAAGAGTAAGGTGTGTACGTGAAGTGCTGTGGACTAACCTCAAATGCCTGGTCCACTCTTTTCATCTGATAGAACTTTGTTGGCGAGCCGTGGAGTAATTGACAAATAATGTCCTTGTGAATGTCGCTCATCTCTGATCCAAAATAAATACCGGTCAACAGTTTCCAGTGATAAGTGTACTTTTTGTCCGGTTCCTGGTGGATGACTCTCCACTCGCTTTCATAGCTCCAGCAGGCGGCCTTCGTAAGGACAAGTGCCCTGATTATTTCTTCGTTCTTGACTTCACCAAAGAGGAGATCGACTGGGTTCAACGTTGGAAGTTCTCTTTGATAGTCAACCTGACGAGCGTTACTGAATGGTTCAGCATCTGTGCTGAACTCCAAGCAAAATCCCCTGTGTCCATCTGCATAGTGCCCCCACATCAACAGGCATTGATTCGTTTCCGACAGGCAAGCAACACCTCGTTGATTTCGCAAGCGGTTACTTTCCTGTTCGAATCCTATCAAACAGCCCTTAGCCATATCGATTCGGAACCTTTCGTTTGGTAGCCCATGCTCCATGTACTTGGCATCGAAGTCGGCAACTTGGTGGAGTGGAACCCGCCCACGTATCTGATTGAAACTCTGTCTAAAGTCCTCATCGGTGAATTGATGTTGTTTAAGACTAAGACCACAATCAAACGGGTCATTGAATCGTTGAGGTGCTGAGAACCACAAGGTACGGGCCTTCAGATTACAGAGCGTTTGCTCTGTAACCCTTTGGTATTTGTAAAGGTGACTAGGCTTGTTGGGTGATGTAGTTGACATTTCGTTAGACTACGACGCAAGTCCTTATAAACAATGAACTCGCCATGTGTCTGCGAAGATGATTCACTCGTCTTTGGCTTGAAGAATCAAACGCAGAAACCCACCACGTATCGCAAACGTTGGTGGGTCGGCGCTCGGATTCGCGTGAACACATGTGACGGGTGGCTTTATCGCTTGACACCACCCTACGGTTCACCGGTCTCCTCCTTACTCCTTCTCCACCAGCTTGTTCCAATTCATGGGATCCCATAGGCTGCGGGTTTCGCTGGCATACTTGGCTAGGGTGTTGAGTTCCCGTTTCAGGGCTGCTGCATCCATGCCTGCGGTGGCGAGGGGCATCTTCAATTGAATCCGTCGAGACTTCGAGTCATACGAGAAGTAGGCGGTGCTCATCTTGCCATTCTCGCCGAGGAGCTTGGCCATCACTTCGGCAGGCATACCTGATTCGGGAGCTTTGCCACAGGGGAAGACGATCCAGAAGTAGCGTTTGCTGGCTGACTCTTCGATATCGAAGGTGAAGTTGTCGTAGCCAAACTCGCTGATGACGAAGAACTCGGCATTCACTTTGGTATCCATGCGGCGTTCAAAGGTGACCTTGGTCTCGGTCAGCAGATTGTGCAGTCGGCTTACTGATTGTTTACTTACCGTTTCCTTCCCGGGCAGTGGTGGCAGCTTGGCTACCTCTTCTTCACTGAGCTTACCGGAACTACCGGGACCACTGAAGCCTTTGATAGGATCATCGGCCAGGGTGATGGTGCTGAAGAGGCCTGCGGAAACGAGGGCGAGAGCGAAGAAGCGAAGCGTTTTCATGGTTAAACTCCTTGGTTAGTGGTGATGGTTGGCTTCGACATCACCCTCTACAGTCGAGGTGGAAACGTGTGACAGACATTTCCAGAAATTGTTCACTTGCTGATGACGGACAGTTTTCTCATGCTGACAGGAAGTGAGCCCCCTCCCCCCTAACCCCTCTCCCTCGGAGGGGAGAGGGGAATTACCTGAGTGTCGATGATGTCAGCCCTGGATGAACTACAGAAGAAATGCAACACCCGCTGGGAGCACCTGCAGGCTTCTTACGTGGATGCCCAGCGGCGGCTGCAGGAGTTTCGTGAACTGGTGCTGACCGAGAAGACCGAATCGCAAGATATCAGCGTCGTCATCTTTGGCTCGCTCGCCCGCAAGGAATGGACGAAGCACAGCGACCTGGACTGGTCGATGCTTATCGATGGCCCTGTAGATCCCCGGCATACTGCCGAAGCGAATCGATTGGCCCGACGGGTGGCGAAGGAAGGGTTCAAGCAGCCTGGCCCGACTGCCCTCTTTGGCAAGCTGGCGATTAGTCAGAATCTGGTGCATGAGATCGGCGGACAGGATGATTCCAATCGCAACCTCACCCAGCGGCTGCTGCTCCTGCTCGAATCGCGGGCTGTGGAACGGGACGACGCCCACCGTCGAGTGATGGATGGCATCCTGCATCGGTATCTGACCAACGATCCCCATGCGACTGCACCGCGGGCAATTCCGATGAAGGTGCCTCGCTTTCTCTTCAATGATGTGGTGCGATATTGGCGGACGATGTGTGTTGACTACGCCAACAAGTACCAGAACCGCACCGGCGATGGCTGGGCCATCAGACATCTGAAGTTACGCCTGTCACGCAAGTTGATCTTCACCGCTGGGCTGCTGCTCTGCTTCAGTTGTGATGTGCAGCTTTACCCTGAGCTGAAGTCTCGTTTCCGCGATCTCTTCACGACCGATGCAGCGGAGCAGGCCCCGGTGAAGGAGTTGGTCGAGTATCTGCGGAATCGAAGCAGTCGCGGACCCCTCGAAAGCCTGGCGGAAGTGTGTCTGCAGTTTGCCAAGACCAGCACCGCCAAGGCGATCTTCGATGCCTACAATTCGTTCCTGGGTATCCTGCGGGATGACAAGCAACGTGAAGCGCTTGGTGCGGTTGATCCCGAGAATGCCGAGCATGACCCGGCGTTTCAGCAGTCGCGGGCACTGGGCCGTCAGTTCCACGAGGCACTGGTCACACTCTTCTTCCACGATCATCGTCGGCTCGGCGAACTTACCATGCATTACGGGGTGTTTTAATCAGCCATGCGCCCGATTGGCTTCTCCACTGGATCCCTCGCCCCAGGCAACACCCGCCTGGCCCTGGAGATGCTGCGTAGTCATCGAACCACAGCGATTGAGTTATCTGCACTGCGCACCAGCGAAGTGGACGAAGTGCTGCAGGTGGTGCGCGAGGTGAAGCTCGAACATTTCCAGTACATCTCGTTCCATGCACCCAGTAAATGGAATGGCATGGGGGAACGAGAGTTCTTGCAGGTTGCAGCAGAGATCATCCACCGGGGTTGGCCCATCATCCTGCACCCCGATGCGATTCAGGAGTGGGATGCCTGGCATCAGCTAGGCAGCCAGGTGGTGATCGAGAACATGGATGGCCGCAAACCCGTGGGCCGCACCGTGGAAGAGCTAACACCCATCTTTGACAAGCTGCCCCTCGCCCGATACTGTTTCGATGTGGGGCATGCAAGACAGATTGATCCGACCATGAAACTGGCTCAGGACTTGTTAAATGCGTTTGGTTCACGGCTGTCTGAGTTCCATGTGAGCGACGTCAATGAATACTTCGCCCATGTGCGGTTGACCAGAGAGAGCGTGCAACTCTACGGGCCGTTGTTGCAACAGTTTCCCCACGTGCCCATCATCCTGGAAACGCCAGTGATGGGTGAGGAGTTAGCTGAGCAGTTGTCTTTCACCGGTCATTGACCGGTGGCTATCCGTCATCTTCCCCATCTTACCTTCCCTCGAAAACTCCTCTAGCATCTCACGATATATCTGCTATAGGCATCCTGTTCTCAGGTGGTGCAGGAGTAGAGTCATGATCAAGAAACGTACCTGGTTATCGGTGTCAAGCGCTCTTGTGGCGGGACTGGCTGTCGGCTGGTTCCTCAATACTAAGGAGCCTGTGCTCGCAGGTGGCAGCACGGACCGCCATGAAGACTTCATCATGGCTACCGGCCCCATCAACCAGGCTTTCTCGAACAATACCCAGTTCCTGAACGCGGAACTCGATGGCGTATGGGTGCTGGACTATAAGTCAGGCAAACTACTCGCTACCACGATGAACCGCCAGACTGGCAAGACGATCGCATTTGGTGAAGTTGATCTGGTGAAAGAGTTTGAAATTGCCCCACGGGCCAACGTGCATTTCGTGATGACGACTGGCATCGTGGTGAAAGGCCAATCGGTGCTCTACCTCATGGAAACCACCACTGGCAAGCTAGGCGTCTACTCGATGCTTGCTAACGAATCATCAACACCGGGTGCTTCCGAACGCATCCTCATCCGCCGTCATGATATGCTGAGTGTTCGCAGCAATTCCGTACCACCTGCGGCCAATGTACAGACTTTGCAGCAGAACACTCCGCCACAGAATCAGGTGCCTCCAGGTATGATGCCTCAGGTTCCTACAACACCTCAAATGCCTTTGGGTAACCAATACCCCCAGCAGAATCAGCCACAACAGTTTCCGATGAATAATGGTGGTGGCTTACAGCAGACCGGTGGATTCAACCCGGGTGGCAGGTAAATATCTGATCCAGGGTGATGAACGCAAGCCTTCGAGATACTCGAAGGCTTTTTTCGTTTTCACAGAGAAGCACAACAAAATAGCCTGTGTTACAATCCAAGCAGAATGTTGAAGCGTCTTAATAATACCAGCCCGCCGCGCTAGCAAGGGAGGGCGTGCAAACGCGAGGCTCACCCTCGCTGGCGCGTCGGGCTGGTAAATAGTAAATTGGAGTTTCTCCCATGTGTCGTTCACTTCTGGCGTTGTTGTTGTCTCTGCTTTCCATGTCATCGTTGTGGGCGCAGGGGTTTATGATGCCCCGTGACCGCAGCTTGCCGCCCATGCTGCTGGTCAATCACAAAGTGAAAGTGAAACTGGAAGATCAGGTGGCTATTACCACTATCAACCAGACGTTTCGCAACCAGGCGAACCGACAGCTCGAAGCGGTCTATACCTTCAACGTGCCCAAGGGGGCGATGGTGAAGGAATTCTCCATGATGGTGAACGGCAAGAAGGTGAAGGGGGAACTCGTCGAAGCAGCGAAGGCCAAAGCCATCTATACCGAGATTGTTCGACGAACGATGGATCCGGGTTTGCTCGAATATATCGGCACTGATCTGCTGCAGATGTCAGTCTTTCCCGTACCGCCGCATGGTGATCAGGAAGTGGAAGTCAGCTTTACATCGATGGTCAATCAGCAGGAAGGTGTGGTTGAATATCTGTACCCACTGCGGGCCCAGTCGAATGTCGTTCGCATTCAGGGTAACTTTTCCTTCGAGATGGAACTGAAGGCGAGCCGACCGATCCACAACATCTACAGCCCCACGCATCCCATTTCGTTCACCCGCAAGAGTGATCGACATGCTGTGGTCTACTTTGACAAAAGCATGGCTGCCCTCGATCGTGATCTGCAACTCTTCTACACGATGGGAAAAGATGACATCGGCATCACACTGCTGCAACACAAACCTACCAATGCTGATGGTTACGTGATGCTGCTCCTGGCACCCCGGGCTGAGATTGCCCAGGATCAACGGGTGCCTCGCGACATCGTGTTTGTGCTCGATACCTCGGGCAGTATGCGTGAAGATGGCAAGCTCGAACAGGCCAAGAAGGCTCTCAAGTTCGGGCTCGATTCCCTCAAGCCAGGCGACCGTTTCACGGTGATGAACTTTGCTACCACAGTCAACAGCTTCAGCAGTACCCTGATGAATCAGAGTGAACTCGCTGCTGCCAAGAAGTGGGTGGATGCCCTCGAAAGCACCGGTGGTACGGCCATCAACGAAGCCCTGCTGGAAGCACTCAAGCTCCAGACCAACGACAAGCAGCGCAATTTCACCATCATCTTCTTCACCGATGGCAAACCCACCGTGGGAGAAGTGAATGTGAATACCATTCTGACTAATGTGGATCGGGCTGCTACTGCCAAC
>WBZX01000069.1_pt1 | contig 44959 bp, 44 predicted proteins | sample 5204211 | NCBI WGS metagenome assembly WBZX01 (sample SAMN12344362, study PRJNA552823) | activated sludge metagenome | biome: Activated sludge suspended growth; feature: Nitrification reactor; material: Wastewater; isolation source: activated sludge from nitrification reactor of wastewater...
AAGTCTCATTCGCCACATGCTGGCCGTGGAGGCGGCGGTCAGAGCCTATGCGGTAAAGTGGAATGAAGACGTCGACAAGTGGGCAACGGTTGGACTGCTTCACGACTTTGACTACGAACGCTGGCCCGACCCGCCTCAACACCCATTAGAAGGAGCGAAGATTCTGGCCGAGCGAGGCTACCCGGAGCATGTGATTTACGCCATCAAATCACATGCGAATTATTTGCCGGATTGCCCACGTATTCGACCGATGGAGAAAGCCTTGTTTGCGTGTGATGAACTGTGTGGCTTCCTTGTCGCCTGTGCACTCATTCGTCCTGAGGGCTTTCAGGGGATGAGTGTCAGCAGTGTGAAGAAGAAACTCAAGAACCTGGCCTTTGCTGCCAAGGTGAACCGGGATGATATTACGAGTGGCGCTGAGGACTTTGGTGTACCGCTCGAGGAGCATATTCAGTTTGTGATAGAAGCACTGGTGCCGATAGAGAAAGAGTTGCTGGTGAAGGGGTGAGTTGGCTCGGGCCTCTCTTTGGTTTTGAAACCATGCGTCAGAGCAGGAAATCCTGGACGCATTGGGTACGCATTGTCTACTGCGCGATGCTGTTTCAGTTTCTGTACTTCGTGTTGGGTGATGACAGCAAGAATACTCCTGGCGAGATTCCACGCATCGCCGAAGCCTGCGCTCAAGGATATGTGACCCTGCAGTACCTGGCTGTGCTGCTGCTGACACCGATCTATGTGGTTTACTCGATCATCGAAGACAGACAGAAGCGTGTCTACGAGATGCTGCTCACCACCGAACTGTCATCGCAGGAAATATTACTGGGGAAGTTACTGAGTCGACTGGTTCAGGTGTTGAGTGTCTTGTTATGTGGGATTCCCATCCTGGCCATGCTGCAAGTCTTCGGCGGTGTGAACATGCAGTTTGTCCTCTGGCACACAGCATTGGCATTGGTGCTGCTGTACGTGCTGGGAGCACTTGCTATTCGAGCAGCCACCTGGGCCAGCACGGTCTTAACGGGTGTGTTGTTCACGCTGCTTCTGCTGTTGCCTGGCATCGTAGTGGGCAGCATCAGTTGGTTTCTCACAGCCAACTGGGATAGTTCCTTACTGCTGTTTCTCTTTGCCTCCATGTTTCTTGCTCAGCGGATGATGAAGCATTCTGCCCTTTCTATTGATCGTCGAGAGCCGACGTTACTGGAGCAGGAGAAAGAGCAGATACCCACGTTAGCGTTGCCGTTAGAGGAGTTCCCGGACCTGGAACAACGGGAGAAGCTGGCCCAGGTTCACGAGTATCAGGTGCGACGCAAGCGGGAGCACTTCTCGCACACCATAGAACCAGTGAGTGATCGCGCCCACTACTGGAAGGAAGTGAACTTCCCTCCGATGGAAATGGGTTACTGGGCTCCAGCAGGGTTCATGATCTTCCCAGCACTGCTGGCGTGCTTTTCGCCCTGGCAGGTGGTCTTTTTCTTCTTCATGAAAGCGTTGTTGCTGTACTACCTCTATTCCGTTTCTGTGCATTTACTCAAGGGTTATCTGGATGATCGGGAAAACGCACGGCTCGATGTACTTGCCACGTTGCCTGGCGAACGGGATGAGTTGGTAATCGAACGATTCAAAGGAGCTTGCTTTCGATATCGCTACCTGGTGTTCAACATCATCCTCGGCTCAGGCTTACTGATTCTCTTCAATCCGCCTCATTTCTGGGCGAATTTGCCACTGGGCATTCTGCAACTGATGTTCTGGGGCATGTTCGCCACCTGGCTAGGCTTGCTGATGTTGAATGGCTTTGTCAGCAAGCTCTTTCTCGGTGGTTGGCTTATCATCTCCAGTATTTGTGGCTACTACCTAGTTGATGTGATGGGGGTGGCTGTGTTTCGTTTGCCGGCGATGGAACAGGTTCTGTTATGCCTGCTTAGTCCGTGGAGCCTGTGGTCTGCATTTCATCAGTTCGACAGTCAGAGACAGCATGCCCAGGAAGAAAACTATCGCTGGATGCTGATGATGCTGTACTACGGCTGCATCCTCTGCTTCATGGCGCTGGTGATGTATGGATTGGTACTTCGCCGACTCAGGCGGATGTATGTTTAAATCGATAACGCTATCGCAGTGGCGGTGGCATACTCTCGACAGTGCGACAGGGAGATGAGAATATTGCTGATCTTGTGCTCTATTAGAAAGTCTTTGCTGGTACCTGCAACGAGCACAGTGGGTTTGCCGAGGTCATCGCGGCGAATCTCGAAGTCGGTCCACTGGATTTGCCCACGCCAGCCCATGCCGAGGGCTTTGAAGATAGCTTCTTTCGCGGCCCAGCGGCCGGCGAAGTGTTCGGTCGCACGGGCTTTGGTGTGGCAATACTCAATTTCGTGCGGCGTGAAGATACGCTGGAGGAAGTGGTCGCCATGCTTGGCAATCACCCGCCCAATGCGGGTACATTCGATGATGTCGGTGCCCAGGCCGTAGATGTTCATGGGGGTATTGTAGGTGAACTGATATTAGCTTGAATGGGTCTAAAGACTAACAAGGTAGAAATCGGTTCGGTTTTGAATGGGTCCATAGATGACAATCACAGTTTGGAAGTTTGATCGTCCCAAACAACGTAAGCCTTTGTGGGCTTGTCGGGTCATGAAGGGGGAAGAACTTGTATTTGAATCTCGTTCCGTGTCCATTCGGCTTCAGACAGAAGAAGCAGCGTATTGGCTTGCTCACCACGTGGAAGCAGTGCAATTGATTCCCTTGCAGAACATTCTTCCCAAGTTATTCTGGCATGGCGATTTGGATGACGACTGCCACGCATGCTGGAGAGGGGTACATGCCCATGCTGAGTGGTCAAATGGTGCTCGTCGTGGAGGCTTGTGGTATTGTTCTGTTTCAGAAGGGAATGATGTCAGATTTTTTCACACCGCTGACAGAAACGATATCTGTCCCAAGTCTGGAAAGGCTGCTCGATGGTTGTGTGAACTCATCATGACGCTGGCGGTCGATAAGTTGATTGATCCGTATTAGCTTCATATCGATCCACATTGTCGTGACGGCAAAGCCAAAATGTCGAATAGAGATCTGTTCCCTGTGATGAGGTTATTGAATTGATCGCTCGAAGGATTCGGTGGTTAACACTTCCCTTCCAGGCAATAAATTCAACACGATCAATATCTGCCATTTGGGCATTGCCAATGTCTACAATCCCACTCGAAAGCAACTTATGAAGTACGGTTTCAAGTTGTTTCATACGATTTGAAGAGTTATCGAGCATGTTTTCGATGCCCTGCATAAGCCATCCATAGCTCACTATGTCCGAAGCTAACTCCTCTGACAATTCGGTGATCAACTCTGACAACCTCAATTCTGGTGAATTGCTCGCGTCAGCTTGAGTTGTTATCAGCACCTTCGGCACCCCAATCTCCTCCACATGCACTTCCCCCGTGTAGAGCCAGGCATCATCACTGGTCATGCCTGTCTTCTTATCCACGAAGGTCACTGTGTGCTGGGCCACCACACAGCATCCCAGGGGAGAACCGGCGTTGGCATCCATGCCTGACGGCAAATCCACAGCAATGATGGGCTTCTTACTCTTGTTCATGCACGCGATGATCTCGGCATAGGGACTGCGAACGGTGCCGCTGAGCCCGGTGCCCAGGAGGGCATCGACAATCCAGGTGGCTTCACGAAGGACAGTTGCCAGAGCCTCGGCTGTAGTAAACGGAACGATGGGCAACCCGGCTTTCTCGGCGATCTGGTACATCACTGCTGCATCACCCGTGATCTCTTCGGGAGAACAACAGCGGTGGATGACGACTGGGATTCCGAGTGCATCGAGATGGCGGGCGATGACGTAGCCATCGCCACCGTTGTTGCCTTTGCCGCAGATGATGTGGATCGGGCCGGCTAAAGCCGGTGCTCCAACTTTCACCATCACATCCACCACACCCCGGCCGGCGTTTTCCATCAGCACCACGCCGGGGATGCCGAACTCTTCTATCGCCCGGCGGTCTAGTTCTCGTACTTGCTCACGTGTCAGTGGCATCGTCTGCTCCTATTGCAACGAGCGTCCCTTTCCGTTGAATACTAATGCTATGTCACTCTGTTAAATAGGGTACTTGGACATGGCAGCCCGTAGCGCAAGCAAGGGGAGAGGTGCAATGGCTCTCAGTTATTGCAGGTCCCCCCTCGCTTGCGCGTCGGGCTGCCATACCTTTGCCCACTCTCAACTCCAGGCTGCTTGACCATGTCCATCCGCACACGTTTCGCTCCGAGCCCGACGGGGTACCTGCACATCGGAGGCGTGCGTACTGCCCTCTTCAACTGGCTCTTTGCCCGGCGGCACGGTGGCCAGTTCATCCTCCGCATCGATGATACCGATGCAGACCGTAACCAGGAAGCAGCCTTGCTTCCCATCCTCGATGGCTTCCGCTGGCTTGGCCTGAACTGGGATGAAGGCCCCACGCCTGATGGCAAAGGCAACGTCGGGCCGCATGCTCCCTACTTTCAGTCGCAGCGGAATCATCTCTACGTGGATGCTGCGATGAAGCTGCTTCACAGCGGACAAGCCTACCCCGACACGATGACCAAGGAGCAACTGGATGCTGACCGCAAAGCAGCGGAAGCAGCCAAGAAGGCGTACTGCCATCGTGGGCCGAACCGTGATTTGTCGCCGGAAGAGAATGTCAAACAGTATCAAGCGAAGCCGGTGGCGTTGCGGCTCAAGGTACCTGCTGGTCAGACTGTCATTATTGATGATCTGATTCGGGGACGAGTGGAGTTCCAGACTGATCTCATCGGTGATCCGGTGATCCTGCGTGCTCCCGATGCGGATGGTACATGCCGGGCACTGTATAACTTCGCTACGGTTGTAGATGATGTGGCGATGGATATCAGCCATGTGATCCGTGCTGCTGAGCATCTGTCGAACACGCCTATCCAGGTGTTGGCTTATCAGGCACTCGGTGCCAAGGTGCCGGTGTTTGCTCACGTTCCGGTCGTCAATTACAAGAACGACAAGATGAGCAAACGCAAGCTGCCTCCGTTGACGAAGGATGAGATTGCCAAGCTGAAGAGTCTCGGTTGGACGGAAGCGAAGATTGCAGAACGCACCGATCTCAACATCGCCACCGTGGCATACTATCGAGAACTGGGATACTTACCGCAGGCACTCGTCAACTACCTGGGTCGTCTCGGTTGGTCGCTGGATGACAAGACCGAGTTCATTCCACTGCAGCAGATGCTGGAGAACTTCGGCCTCGATCGTGTCAACAATGCCCCGGGCAACTTCGATCAGGACAAGCTCTTCTGGCTCGCCAGCGAGTACATGAAGATTCTACCTCTTGAAGACAAGGTGAACGGGGCCATTCCGTACCTACAGCAGGCGGGGGTGATTGGTAAAGACATTGACGACGTACAACGGGCGAAGATCACCCAGGTGATCGAAGCCTGTGGCGACCGCTTGAAGCTCTTCTCCGATGTCCTAACCTATGGCAGCTTCTTCTTCCAGAAGCCTGTGATCGATCAGGCTGCTTTCACCAAGCGGGTGAAGAAGGAAGGGATGCCTGCACACTTGCGTGAGTATGCTGATCAACTCAAGGCCTTGCCTAGCTTCGACAAAGCCAGCATGGAGCAGAGTCTGCATGCGTTCTGTGAGAGCAAAGGGCTGAAGCAGGCTGACATGAACCACGCCTTGCGAGTAGCAACGACAGGCGTGCCGGTAGGCCCGGGATTGTACGATTGCTTGTTCATCCTGGGGCGTGATGAGACGTTGCAACGGATTGATGCTGCACTACAGTTGGCGGCTGCGTAGGTTCGCTGCTGCTATTGTTGGTAGGATCGGATTCACGTAGATGCCTGTGCTGAACTCCAGTCCCGCCATGGTTGTCAGGCGGGGGAGTATCTCGATATACCAAGACTCTTGCGGTTCGCCTCGAAGGGGTAACTTCCACAAGATGTTGTGGGCAACAGAGCCGACGACTGCCGTCAACTGCCTGAGCGTCTGTTGCAATACCTTGGCCAACTCAAGAAGTTGATTGCTGGACATGCCCGTGTAGGCTGTTTTGACCAACGGCATTATCCGCATCTCGTAAGGCATCTTGCTGACCGGTGGGCAGAGGGTGACAAAATCATCGCTCTTATTCACCACCAGTTCATCCGGTAGCTGCTGCAACAATCGTTGGTGATAGTCGCAGCCATGCTGGTCACGATACTTTCGGGCAAGTTCTTTTTCACTATCGAGTTGAGCCGGGATCATTCCCAGGCCGACGATCTGTAAATGGGGATGTGCCAGCGAAGCACCTGCTCGGGCGCCTACATTCTTGAACACTTGAATGCACTGCAGACGAGCATCACTCTCCAGATGCTTGATCCGCTGTTGTACCGCCAGCAAGACGTTAGCCAACTCAGCGCTCGACATGCTCAACCAACTGGAATCATGGCGGGATGATTCGATCACAATCTCGTGTTGGCCGTAACCACTTTCACTGTTGGTATCCACAATGGGAAAGCGGTTGGGTATCACTCGGCCTTGCCAGGATTGGTCAGGATCGACGGGCCAGCGAGCCACTTCCGGGGGTGTCTCTGCTTCGTTCCCCACACAAAAGGGGCAGAAGGTGTCCTCCGGCATCACCAGGGTTTCGCGAACGAAAGCATTGGACCGATCCGCTCGGCGCGGGGCATAGATCACATCGTGACCGGTGATCGGGTCAACTACATGAGTCGATTGTTGTTCATTCATCTGTGCCAATATATGGGCTGCGTTACGATTGATACACTTCACCCACTGTGAAACGAAATTCTCCAGCGTACCCAGCTTACCAGCCTCTCGGAGAACCTTCATGATTCCACTTGACCCTTTCATCCCTCAAGGTTATTTGCCCGATACAAGATGGTAGGAAGCCATCTGTCCCGTGGGGGGATTGTCCGTGGAGTATGTGGAGCCGGTGGTCGAAGCCCAGGCGCTGACGAAAGTCTATCAGCGTCGGCAGATCGCCCTCAACAACGTGACCATGAAGGTAGCACGGGGAACCGTGCTTGGTCTGCTTGGCCCCAACGGTGCCGGCAAGACCACGTTCCTCCGCATCATTCTCGGCTTACAACGGCCCTCATCAGGCACCATTAAAGTGTTTGGCCAGAAGATGGGCACGAACTCCAGCGTGCTTCGCCGGCGGATTGGCTACATCCCCACACATTCTGAATTTCCCCAGGGGCTGACCCCTCTCGAATACCTCGATTATGTAGGCAAGCTCTTCGGTCTGCAGGCACCTATTCGTAAGCCTCGCAGTGCCCAGATGCTTCGTGCTGTCGGCCTGCAGGATGTGGCAGGCATGGTGATCAATGGCTTCTCCAGTGGCATGACCTCGCGCCTGAGCGTGGCAGCCAGCCTGATGAATGAGCCGGAACTGCTGATCTGGGATGAGCCGACACATGGGCTCGATCCTGAAGCACGGCGCAGCATGCTGGAACTGATCAAACAACTGTCGAGTGAAAAGACGCTGATCGTATCCAGCCACAACCTCTCCGATATTGATGAAGTGTGTAGCCACACTGCCGTACTGGCCCGTGGGCAGTTGCTCTACTTCGGTGAACTGGCTGACATGAAGAGTAGTGGCAGTGGCTGCTTTGGCTTCGAGCTTGAACTCGATTGTGATGCCAAATCGACGGCACGTACGGCCCAGACGTTGCGTGACCAGAAGATCTGTGAAGCAGTGGAATCGCAGCAGCGACGGCTGACGGTGCGGTTGCCTGACGACCAGCCGAACACGCTGGTGCTGGCCCAGGTTTTTCAGTCGCTGTCGGATTTGAAAGTGAATGTTGTGGATGTTCGCGGGTTAGGTCAAGGAACGGAAGCAGCCTTCCTCGATCTGGTCGAGAAGGAGGAGAATAATGGCCTCGTCCGCATCTATCGCAATGCCGCCTAGCCGGTGGTTGCCGCTCTGGTCGATCCTGGAAATGGATTTCAAGCAGACGGTGAAGAGTTGGCTCTATCGCATTGCCATTTTCTCAGTGGTGATTGTGAGCGTGGGTGTTCTGCTCAATCGTGCATCCATTCATCGTGAAGTCGGTCGGGTCCAGTTTGCTTCTGATCACGTGGGCGACTTCCTGCAATACACTGTCATCTTCGGTGCAGCGGTTGCTGCCCTCTTTGCAGCCAATGCCATCGCTGGTGAGCGAGGCAACCTGATCGACAGCACCCTGTGCCGAGGGGTAGGCCGCTGGCACTACTTCCTGGGCAAGTGGATAGCCCGATCGCTGGCTGTGGTGTGTGGCTTCTTTGGAGTTTGTAGTGTTTTCATGCTGGCAACGGTCTTCATCCTCAAAAGCGATCTCGACTTCGATCACTGCCTGGTGGCCATGCTGCTGGTGGCATCGATCTTGTTTATGATGGTTTCGATTGCAATGTCGATCAGTGCTTCCGTGAACAACACGATGCTGTGCCTGGGGCTGGTGCTCTTCGTTCTCTACGGAGTGATGGCTGTTCTCTGGCTGGTGCCTTTTGAGACATTCACACTCTCGAAGTTCCTGAACACCCTGCCGATGCTGGTTCGGACCGATGAAGCCAACTCGGCACGCGGTGCCTACTACAAAGCTCTCCCACTTCTTCCCTTCCTGAAGCTCAGCGGCTACATTGCCCTCACTGGCTGCGGGCTGGCTGGGGCAGGCATGCTCTACTTCATGCGGAAAGATGTCTGATAGATTTGTTGTAGCGTGGGAAGTTCGATGTCCTATTCGGTTCGCCTGGCGACCTTAGCCGATTTGCCTGAACTCTGTCGGCAACGCCGTCGCATGTTTGAAGACATGGGGCATACGGACGAAGCCAAGCTGCAGAAGATGTCAGCCTGCTTCGAGTTATGGGTGACACGCTATTTATCGCGGGATGAGTACTTCACCTGGCTGGCCTTCAGCGGTGAGAGTTGTGTTGCAGGGGCAGGGCTCTGGCTGATCGATTGGCCTTGCCACATCCTCGATCCAATTCATCCCCGTGGTTACATTCTGAACGTCTACACCGAACCAGCCCACCGGAAGCAAGGCCTGGCCAGGATGCTGACGGAACGGTGTATCGAACACTGCGAGAAGTTGGGACTGGGTGTGGTGAGCCTGCATGCGAGTGAACATGGACGGGCGCTGTATGAATCGCTGGGATTCGTAGGGAGCAATGAGATGCGACGGGTGAAGTAGTTAAGACTTGCTTTGTTCCACTACTTCTTTGAAGTCAGCAGGACAAACATCCCAACTCTGTTGGTACGTCTTCTCGAGTGGCACGGGGATGTAGTTGCGTGGATCGAGATAGGCAGGCATGTCAGGAAGTATTTCCCCATAGCCAATGGGTTCGACAAATGCTTGGGGTGAACGGTCGATGGTTCCTGCCATGTAGCTGGCAAGTGTCAATGGTTGATCGGCAGGGTAAACAAAGGGGTCTTCTTCATAGAGTTCTTCCCAGATCACTCGATGAATACCAAAGGGATCGCGAGCAGTTGGTGGAAAGAGATCGATGATCAGGAGATGAACACCAGCTTCGAGGAACTCGACAGCCTTGTCAACGAACTGCCGCATGGCTGCTTTGCTGCTCTTGTTGCCGGGGGAGACAATCTCAATCAGCGAGACAACATCCCCGAGACGATGACGAATGGCAATGCGGTTGGCACGGGCTGCGAGAGTCTTGTCTTTACCTTGAATGACATGTTTGGTTCGAGGTGGGCTGACTAGCAATGTTCCACCGGATGATTCAAAGGGTTTGCGGTCTCGACGCTCCACGGTGAGCACATCTGGGACGAGGCCTCGCGCATGCTGTTCTATCAGTGCTGAGTAGCCCGGTGGCAACAAGCCTGCATTAAGTGCATCGCAAATAGCGATCGACCATCTTTGATGAAAGTGATGGAAAAGATTGGCATCAACCTTCGACCAATTATGAACGGGCATCGTGCATCCCCAAGTCTTCAGTCAATTATACCACATATCGTCAGGTTCAAAATCACTCTTTGTCATCACTGGCTTCAGATTCTGCAGCAGTTGCATCCCCTTCTGGCACTTTCATCCCCCGCTTGATCACGGCCTGCTTTAGAAGATACTCGATCTGACCATTCAAGCTACGCAAGTCGTCCGCGGCCCACTGTTGTAAGGCAGTGAGCAGTGCGGGATCCATCCTCAGTAAGAACGACTTGCGTGCCATTCCGTTGTTTCCTTCAGAGGACATGTTGAACCAGCGGTGGCAGGGTTGTGCGGTACTCCGCTCAACCCTGTGGACATGCAAAGATCATCGCCAACTTCAGGGTCGAAACTGAGTACAGTTACGACCCTGCCACAGCCTACTAGTTGTAGAGCGTGCCGGTATTCACCACCGGTTGCACACTCTGATGGCCACAGAGAACTACGAGGAGGTTGCTCACCATTGCAGCCCGGCGTTCGGGGTCGAAATCGACTACCTTCCGTTTGTTCAGTTCATCGAGGGCATGTTCCACCATGCTGACTGCGGCATCGACGATCAGCTTGCGGGCAGCAATCGTGGCGGAAGCCTGCTGACGCTGGAGCATGGATGCGGCGATCTCTGCTGCATACGCCAGGTAGCTGATGCGGGCCTCCTGGATGATGACACCAGCCTGGTGCATCCGTTCCTGTAGTTCGTGCTTCAGCTTCTCTGCCACATCTTCAATGTGCCCTCGCAGGGAGGAGACATCATCTTCGGGTGCATCGTACCGGTAGTGGCTGGCGAGATTTCGCAAGGCAGCATCGGCCTGGGTGTGAACATAACTATCGTAATCGTCTACCTGGAAGACAGCCTGGGCTGCATCGACAACCTTCCAGACCACTACTGCAGCGATCTCAATGGGGGTGCCATCCTTGTCATTCACCTTGATAGGCCGACGGGATTGCGAAGCCTGTTGCACCACTTTGCCGGTGGCATCCTTCACTTCTTCCTTGTCCTGTACACCTGTTTCAAAGGTGCGGATACGCAGGCTGACCTTGGTCCGCCAGTAGAAGGGGTTGCCATAGAAGAACCCGACTTCATTGATGGTGCCCAGGTAGGTACCGAAGAGTTGAACGACACAAGCCTGATTCGGATTCACCACAATGAAGCCGAAGAGACTGATGAACCAGACAACGGCCAACGGAATGATGGCCCAGATTAGCAGCGGTGTACGAGTGGTAACCGCCACGACAATAAGCAGGCCAATCAGGCCAAGTCCGAGAGCCAGGGCGACCAGAGCCGCCCAGCCGGAGGAGAGACGCAAGGTTCGATCGTTCATCGGAGAAGCCTCTAGTATCAGAGTGATATCATCATGATACTATTCGAGGCTGGTGAGTCAAGATTTAAGGGGAATTGGTGGTTTTCTAGGGTTTCTGGATGACTGCCAGTAGAACCAACAGAAAGTGACGAGGGCAGCAACAGCTCCAGACCAGAAGCCAACGGTGCTGCTTCGAATGGGCAGTTGCCAGCATTCGTAGCCTTGCGGTGAATTTTCTTCCATTTTGATTCTGAGGAGTAGACGATCGGAACCAAGAAGGGGAAAGGCCGGATCGATTCTGCGATGGAAGAACTTTCTTTTCACCTCCAAAGTATCTGTATCCACTTCGCCGACATAGTTAACCCATTCTTTAAAGTGCTTCCGATACCATGCAGAAAGTTTGGGGAAATTCACAATCCACATAAGCCAGTTTGGCTTTTCTGGTCGATTCAGTGCATCGGCAAACACGTGACCACATAGCACGGCATTATCACCGTAAGAAAACTGATCAATCTTCCATTGTTTCTCAACTTGCAACTCACCATGTTCGTATCGAAGCAGTGCAAAGTTGGCATTGGGGCTGCCGTTGGCATTGGTGAGATAATAAGGTGATTGGTCCCAAACTAAGCTCTGGTAGAAATATCGGCCCTTTTTTGATGGGTCTGCTTTCAAGTAATCTTGCCCGACGATCTTGTGATCCATCGCGTCTGGCCAATTGATGCGCTCGAGGGTGTTGGCATCCAGCAAGGGTCTCCATTCGTTGAATGTCCGGATCAGCTTACTGTCTTTGTGAGGCATATTTGTCAAGAGATTGGTGACCCTACCTTGTTCTGCGTTGGGTACTACCTGGAATTGTTGCATGAAGATGAGTTGGTCAGCAACTGCCAACCTAAGCCGCTTTTGTTTTTCATTGTAGAAAGTCACTTCACGGAACTTCCCTGTGGCAGCTTCCATCAAGATCATGGCTGGGGATGTTTTTGACCAACCTGGAGCTTGAGCAAAGTGGGTTCCATCAGCCGACCAGTAAGAAGGAAAGTGCGAAGGAACGTTTCGAACTCGATACAAGACCGGTAATGTATATTCATTGATCTTCTGCATGGTCCTGGTAGCTTCCACCCATTGCCAGACCTCACAGAGGCAGATGGAAGTATTCCAGAATCGCCACCCGGGCAACGACAACTGGCTTAGATCCAACTGTCCGGCCCAGCTAAGTGGTGCAAGTAATTCATCACTAATCAAATGTCGATAGATCAGAACCATCCCAGGGTGTTTCGATGACCAACTAGTTTGCAGATTGGGCACATTCTTCAGTTGAGAACCGGTTTCGTTGATAAAGGTAGCAGGCCAGCGGGCAATGATAGCTTCCTGAGTCTCGTTGGCGAAGTGCCAGGAACGGAGTTGCATCTCAGCATCATTGCTTGCGAGGAAGCGATAGACCTGATCGCCAACGATGCGGGGCTGATAGTCATGAGATTGCGAAGTGCCTGGTTCAGTCTTCGATACTGGCACGTTCAATTCAGCAACCTGCTTGCCGGTACGTGCATCGATAACCACCAGCCATTGGTTGTTCGCATCCACAGGACGAATGCCAACGAGCTTGTCGCTGGCCTGGTGGAAGTGGGTGAATTCTACCTTCGTTTCGGGTTGAATGGTCCAGAGTGGCTTGGGCTCCATCCACAAAGCAATCAGCCACCACACCCCCAGGCTGACAACGACAACGAGAGGCCACCAGAGGTATCGCACCAGTTTCATGGGATTCCTTCCAGAAGGCATGCGTGCCACAGTATACCCGTGAACTTCCCGGCTTGTCCAATGGTCTCGCCTATCTAAGAAGACATCACTGCTGAATTGACTCAGCACTCAGGACTCAGCACTCAGGACTAATCATGCGCGTTGCACATCTCTTTGGCGAAACACTTCGGGAAGCACCAGCGGATGTGGATGTGGTGAGCCATCAACTGCTGTTGCGGGCCGGGTATGTGCGGCAACTGGCAGCGGGTATCTTTTCCTACCTGCCTCTCGCTCACCGGTCGATGAAGAAGATCGAGCAGATCCTTCGGGAAGAGATGAACGCCATCGGTGGGCAGGAAGTGACGATGCCTGTCGTGCATCCGGCGGAACCCTGGCAGCAGACGGGCCGCTGGCAGGTGATTGATGAATCGCTGGCCCGGTTCAAGGATCGCAAGGACCGCGACATGGTCCTGGGTATGACCCACGAAGAAATCGTCGGTGTGCTCACCTCCAGCGAGGTGAAGTCGTGGCGGCAGCTGCCCATCCTCATCTATCAGATTCAGACGAAGTTCCGTGATGAAGCCCGTCCCCGTGGTGGCCTGATTCGTGTCCGCGAGTTCACGATGAAGGATTCCTACTCGCTCGATAAGGACGAAGCTGGGCTCAAGAAGCAGTACGAGGAACACTACCACGCCTACTTCCGCATGTACGCCCGCTGCGGGTTGCCTGTGATTGCGGTCGGCTCCGATACTGGCATGATGGGTGGCAAGGTCGCCCACGAGTTCATGTATGTCACTCCCATCGGCGAAGATACACTGGTGATCGATGAAGCAGGCTACGCTGCCAACCAGGAAGTAGCCCAGTTCGTGAAGACACCACATGATGGTGGTGCAGCAGCAGCGATGGAGAAGATACACACGCCGAACTGCCCTACCATTGATGACCTGGCCAAGTTCCTTTCAGTCGATGCCAAGCAGACGATGAAGATGGTCTTCTTCATGGGTACGTTCCAGGAGGGGGACAAGAAGATCGAGAAGCTGGTCGCAGCAGCAGTGCGAGGCGACATGGATGTGAACCAGACCCAGGTGACCAACAAGGCGAAGGCACTGGCTACTCGGCCTGCCCATCCTGAAGAGATTACTGCAGTGGGCATGGTGCCTGGCTACGCTTCCCCCATTGGTGTGGCCAAGGGCAAGGCTGTGGTGGTGATGGACGATCTGCTGGAGAAGAGTACGAACCTCGTCAGCGGAGCCAACGAAGCAGGCTATCACTACAAGAACGTGAACGTCGGTCGCGACTTCACGCCCGATGTGATTGGCTCCATTGCTCTCGCTCAGGATGGCTACATCAGTGTCGAAAGTGGTAAGCCACTCAAGCTGGTGCGTGGCGTGGAAGTGGGTAACATCTTCCAACTGGGCGTACGCTACAGTGTGCCTCTCAACTGCAACTTCGCTGATGAAGCAGGCAAGCTGCAACCCGTCGTGATGGGTAGCTATGGCATCGGTGTCGGTCGGCTCCTGGCCTGCGTGGCGGAACAACATCGCGACAACTTTGGTCTCGCGCTTCCCATCAGCGTGGCACCGTTCGATGTGAACCTGGTGCAACTGGCCAAGAAGGAAGAGACCAAACAGAAGGCCGAAGCACTCTATCAGGAGCTTCAGCAGGCTGGCATCGAAGTGCTCTTCGACGACCGCGATGCCGCAGCAGGGGTGAAGTTCACCGATGCTGATCTGCGTGGTATTCCGCTACGCATCACCATCTCGGACAAGTCACTAGAGAAGGGTGGCGTGGAACTGAAGCACCGGCTAGGTGGAAAAGACTTCACGCTGGTTCCACTGGCGGATGTGGTGACAACGCTTAAATCCGAGATCGCCAAGTTGCATGCAGTATTGAAGGAGAGTGCAGACAAATCGCCCAAGTGGAAGTAACTTTCGGGTACCATCATGTGGCCCCATTATGCATGGATGGAACAGCTCTACCACAGCCTGAAGCCGGGAGATCAATACTACCGGCAGTGGAAGCGATTTCGGAATGGATTGATATGGCGTTCGTACGGTGCCATGGTGCTGATGCCACTGGTTATTGCCAGTATCATCGTGTTGCGATTCATCAACATTCCATTACCTTTGGCGTGGTGTACAGCAGTTGGATGTGCTGCTGCTCTGCACATCATTGCGATGTATCATTATCACTTACGCTGTCCTTACTGCGGCCGTGACTTCTATCGAGACACCATTTTCAGCAAAAGCTATATGCGACAAGAGCGTTGCCAACATTGTGAATGTCAACTCTATGCACCCAATGATAACTTTTGATTGCAACTCCGAGCCGCGACCGTCAGGGAGCGGTTTGCAACATACTCACCGCACTTCGCAGAGCCGCTTACTGACGTGCGCGGCTCGGATTGTTATTCTCGACTTTCTTACTTCTTGTCCCGCTTGCCGTTGATCTCGAACTCTTGCTTCTGGCCTCCGAAGTCGGCTTCGCCTTTGCCTTTGAGCTTGTCGCCATCAATGGTCAGGGTGTAGTCGATGGCAATTTCGTTGCCTTGGAACTTGCGGACGGCGGAGAAGGTCAGGGTGTTATCCTTCAGCTTGACGTCCTTGAGCTTCTCGTCTTTCTGGTCAGGCCAACTCATCGTGCCAGTGACCTTGTCGCCATCTTTCTTGATGGTCAGTTCCGAGGTCCGCTTCTGTTCACCGATAGAATACTCGCACTTCCAGGTGCCCACGGGGTCTGCTGCAGATGTGATGCCAACGATGCCAAGCACGAGCGCCAACGAGAGAATCGTCTTCATGATAGCCTCCGAGAAATGGGGTGAGTGGTGGACAAGCCCACCACCCACCGTTGAGAGCGATTCTAGGGAAGCGGTGGGTCTTGGTCAGGAATTATGTTTTGCTTTGGAATCTAGGAGTTACGCTGGTGAACGCCCAGTTCATCGTGGATCTTGTGAAGGCGAAGGGTTGGCGGATCGGCGTTTTTCTGACCGAACTCTCTGCATTTTCTCTTCGTCGCAACGCCGGATTTCGATCATTAAGCTTCGATACGCTGTCTCTGCCGACAGTTGTGCGTCTTGTTGTCCAGACATAACTCCAGATGCTACAGAGTACCCGCCGCCCGGTGGACTAACAGACCATCGCCATTCGTCGGATTCAGTCTGCCATACCTGAAGTTGATACCCATCAGAGTCTTTTGCAATACTCCGACTCGTTCGCGTCATTTTCCAAACCATTTGTTGTTCAACATTCATGAACTGGCCCAATGGAAAAGTTAACCGTGATGAGATGAGTGAGGTGCGAACGAACCGAGCCGCCGAATCATTAATTATGCAGCGACATCACTACTTGTGCACCGCCCATACTCCCCGTCTAGCATGTCAATGTCAAGCATATCTCCTTGAAACATCTGAACGTCTCCGCATCCCAAGAAGCATCCTGCAACTATCTTTTTCCCGCTGATTTCATCCCCTTCACCCGCTACAATGTCTCACTCATATTCTCTTGTGGGAACTCTCCCGTATGGCGACTGCGTTTTCTCTGGAAGCCCATGATATCGAAGCTCCGTTCATTGGTCGCAATCTGCCGGTAGCGACTTTGTACGAAGAGGCCATCCGGTTTGATCCGACGGCTTGCATTTCCGGGGCAGGGGCTCTTGTGGCGTATTCGGGGGAGAAGACGGGCCGTTCGCCTAATGACAAACGCATCGTGAAAAACAACCCCAGTGCCCAGGATGTCTGGTGGGGCAAGGTCAATGTGGCGATGGAGCCTAGCAGCTTCGCCATCAATCGCGAGCGGGCCAAGGACTTTCTGAACACGCGGCCTCGCCTCTATTGCATGGATGGCTTCGCCGGGTGGGATCCGCAGTATCGGCTGAAGGTGCGGGTCATCTGTGCTCGGCCTTACCATGCCTTGTTCATGCACACGATGTTGATCCGCCCGACCAAGGAAGAGCTGGCCAACTACGGCGAGCCTGACTTTGTGATTTACAACGCCGGTGAGTTTCCTGCGAACCGGCTGACCGCTGGCATGACCAGCAAGACCAGTATCGATTTGAGTTTTGAAGACAAGGAGATGGTGATCCTCGGCACCGAGTATGCGGGCGAGATGAAGAAGGGTGTCTTCACCATCATGAATTACCTGATGCCTAAACGGGGCGTGCTGTCGATGCACTGCTCGGCGACGGCTGATCGTCATACGGGCAAATCGTCACTGCTCTTTGGACTTTCGGGTACTGGCAAGACAACGCTCTCTGCTGATCCCAAGCGAATGCTGATTGGCGATGATGAACATTGTTGGTCGGATCATGGCGTGTTCAACATCGAAGGTGGATGCTACGCCAAGACCATCAACCTGGCACCAGCGTCGGAGCCTGACATCTTCCAGGCCTTACACTTCGGAGCGGTGCTGGAGAACGTGGTGCTTGAAGATGACCGCGAGCCTGACTTCAACGATTCAAGCTACACCGAGAACACCCGTGGGGCATATCCCATCGAGTTCATCAAAAACGCCAAGATACCCTGCATGGCGGATCATCCCACCGACATCATCTTCCTCACTGCTGATGCGTTTGGTGTGCTGCCACCCGTGAGCAAGCTGACACCGGAACAGGCGATGTACCTGTTTATCAGTGGCTACACGGCTAAGGTGGCTGGAACCGAAGTGGGCATCAAGGACCCGGTCGCGACGTTCTCACCTTGTTTTGGTGGCCCGTTCCTCGTTTGGCATCCTGCCAAGTATGCCGAGCTGCTGGCCAACAAGATGAAGCAGCACAAGGTCAACGTCTGGCTGGTGAACACCGGATGGAGCGGTGGCAGCTACGGCACCGGACATCGTATGAAGCTGGCGTACACCCGAAGCATCATCGATGCCATCCATGCGGGTGAGTTGGCTAGTGCTCCCACCCAGCAGGATCCTGTCTTTGGTCTGCATGTGGTCAACAAGTGTCCCAACGTGCCCGATGCGATGCTGATTCCCAAGAATACCTGGAAGGACCCCAGCAAGTACGATGAAACAGCGAAGAAGCTGGCGGATCTGTTCAAGAAGAACTTTGAACAGTACGCCAGCGTAGCAAGCCCGGAGGTGAGGGCCGCAGGGCCGAAGTAGTTTGTAGTCATCATGCTCCGTCGTGATGACAGTGACGGTGAGAGTACAACGCCATGGCAGCCCGCAGCGCGAGCAAGGGTGGGCCGCGCGATGGCAAGATATTTCTTCTTGGCGATGTATATTGACGTACCCATGTCGCGAGGCGTCCCTTGCTAGCGCGGCGGGCTGGTATGCATTCAAAGGAAGTTCCTCCATGCGTCTCGCCCTCGCCACACCCCCCGTTGCCACCTCAGTCGATGATGGCCTGAATCAGATGCATCGCTGCATCGTTGATGCAGCCAAGCAGCAAGCCAAAATCATCTGCTTCCCCGAAGCCTACATCCCAGGCTTGCGTGGGCTCGATTTTGAAGTGCCTGGGTTTGATGTGCAGGAACAACAACGGGTGATCGAGAAAGTTACTACCTTGGCCAAGCAATATCAGATCTTAGTTATATGCAGCATGGAGTGGCACACTGACGCTGGTCGGCATATCGCTGCAGCAGCGATTGATGCAAATGGCAAGCTGTTGGGTGTCCAGACGAAGAACCAACTCGATCCTTCCGAAGAGCCGCTCTATGTTCCGGGGCGAACGCGGCAGCTTTTTGAAATCGATGGCCTGAAGTTTGGCATCGCCATCTGTCATGAAGGCTTCCGTTACCCCGAGACAGTACGTTGGGCAGCGACTCGTGGAGCCCACATCGTCTTCCATCCCCACTGCACAGGCAGCGACAAGACCGGAACCAAGCCAACCATATGGGGTGATCCGAAGGGAGCCTACTACGAAAAAGCCATCATGTGCCGGGCGCTCGAAAACACGATCTATTTTGCGAGTGTGAACTACGGCTTCGTGAATCAGGAATCAGCCAGTTGTGTGATTGATCCTACAGGAAAGTGCCTGGCCTATCAGCCTTATGGTGAAGCGGGGGTTCTGGTGATTGATATCGATGTGTCACAGGCGACAGGGAAGCTGGCCAAGCGGTTGGCACCGGAGCGGTATCAGGATCAGCGGACGAACTTGCCTGTTACTTGATAATGAATGGGCACCTTCAGTTGGAGCGGTCCAACGGCTTTTGCTATTTCAGCGCGTACCTCCTTAGTATCCTCTTCGAGATAAATAGTGATACCTTGCTCAGGGAGTCCGACGCCTGTAACGCCTTTAACCTTCTTGAGCAAGGCAGCAGAGACTTGTGATTTCAGTTCAGCCATGTTCATTATGCCGTTTCCAAAGTGACCCCGAGAGCATCGAGTACATCTTCAATACGATTTGCAACTGTATGCGAAGCGGAGCCCGCAAACAAGAGTCCGGTCGCGCGTTTTGTGGTGCGATCAACTATGAGCGAACCGGAATCTCCACTCGTCGAGAATGAACCTGGTGTGCCGACAATGAGAATCTGATTGGCAAAGGTAGCAATGAACTCTGTGCCATCAGGGTGCTCGTAGGGTACGTTTACATCTGCACTGACATCGAAGATACTACCTCGAGTATGACCAGTGGTTCGTCCCGTTTTCATTACTAGCATATTGTCAGCTGCCGTAATCGGATTGGTCGAAGACAATTTGCCAACATTGGGCATGTGACGCGGATTGATCGGAATGTCAGACAATATCTCAGCAATCGCTGCATCGACTTTGTTGGTGCCTGTTTCTTTGATCTCGACAAACTCAGACAACTTGGCAACTTGATCCGTTGCTGCATTGCCACCATCGAGAAGGCCAGGTTGAAAGATTCTGCCGCCAATGCTGATCAACCCATTTTCAGCAAGCACATGATTGTTGCTGAGGATGTATCGTTTTCCATTCTTCGAGACGACTGCACCAAATGTTCCAGCCATAACAAAGTTATCGCGAGGCGGTGGAAATTCAAAACCTATCGAAGTGCCTGGACGAATAGGGCGTCGTTTGAGTTTGTTATTTTCCGCTGTGCCAAAAAGTCGGAACTTGCCTGTGACGATGACATCGGTTGGTATTCCATCAATCGATTCAGGCAATAAGGTACGAGCAGATAGCGCGTTCTTGTGAATCTTTTGAGCAACGTAGAAGCGAACACATTTTGTTTTAGTTTCTTTCCCACCAGAAAACTTGGTGCCAACTCCAACCCCAACAACATTTTGTGCTGGTGTGGTTGAGGCTGCAGCAGCAAACGCGTGAAAGCCCTCTGTCGTGGCCTTGGTAAGAAATCTAGTTGTCATGGCTTTCTTGGCTGCCAGCAGATCTGCATTAGATGCCATTGCATTCTTCCCTTCTTTACTTGAGTGTGGTTTGAGCGATGGTCACTAGTATTAGCGAAATTCATAGCTGGCAATTTCAGGAAAATACATATTCTCTTGCAATCCACTTCTTCTTCACAACGTCTATGCACTGAAGGCAAGTTTTAGAAAAAGAGACTCACATGATGTTCTTGTCATTTACGATGGGTTTGATGTCCATCTGGGCAATAAATACTGCTGCCCAAGACAAGGCTAACCAGATTCCCGAAAGCTTTCGTGGAAACTGGGTGCTCAGGCTCTACAGCGAAGATGGTGGCAAGAGCTACAAATCGGGTGGCAATCAACCTATCTGTGAGGTCTCAGCGAGCGAAGTTAAGTTCGTCAAAAAGGTTGAGTTCTCCGATGAGAAGCTGGTCGTCAAATCGGTCACCAAAGCCGAAGGCAACAATCCCGATACCTATCTGGTTCGGTTTGAAAATGGGAAAGTCTGGAAGCTTTACGAACTCAGCGGTTCGATCAATGCAATCATCATGCATGGCGAAAAGGAGACGTATCGGATGACAGTGCGGAAGAAGTAAACTCAGACAGTTTTGTACATAATTCTAGGTCTATTGCTGTATAAATCGTTGAATCCCCAACCCGTCTTGCCCACCTCTCCCGCGCCTATACACTAGCGTTGACTTTAGCTCCTTCTCGACTCCACAGGTGTGCGACATGGGGGATGGCCTCAACTCGTTCGTGCCGATCCTGATCTATTTGATCCTCGTGATCGGTTTCGTGGTTACCAGTCTTGGCGCTGCACATCTGCTTTCCCCGTTCAAACGAACCAAAGTCAAGGACACGCCCTACGAATCGGGCATGGATGCGATTGGCGATGCTCGCCAGCACTTCGATGTCAAGTTCTATCTGGTAGCCATCCTCTTCCTCGTGTTCGATGTGGAACTCTTGTTCCTGTACCCCTGGGCTGTGAGTACGTATCAGCCTGTGGATGGGGAAAGTACAGCAGGCATTCCGCTGCCATTGCGTGATCCCGTCTTTGCAGTAATGCTGGTCTTCCTGGTGACGCTGGGTATTGCCTACGTCTATGCCTGGAAAAAAGGAGTGTTCAAATGGCGGTAGGCTTGCCAGAGAATGTCTTCATGGCCAACCTGGACGCCCTGGCTAACTGGGTGCGTACCAACAGCTTATGGCCGATGCCTTTCGCCACCGCCTGTTGTGGTATCGAACTGATGGCCACCGGTGCCAGCCGGCATGATCTTGCCCGTTTCGGTGCGGAAGTCATGCGGTTTTCACCCCGCCAATGCGATCTCATGATCGTTGCAGGCCGGGTGGTGATGAAGATGCTGCCCGTGCTTCAACGTATCTGGCAGCAGATGCCTGAGCCCAAGTGGTGCATCTCAATGGGTGCCTGTGCCTCGACGGGTGGTGTGTTTGATACCTATGCCGTCGTGCAGGGTGTCGATCGTTTCATTCCTGTTGATATGTATGTTCCCGGCTGCCCACCTCGTCCGGAACAGGTGATTCAAGCAGTCATCGATCTGCAAGCGAAGATCATGAAGACCGGGAAGTTCTTCGGTACTGAATTCGATAGCCGAACACAGTACACCGGGCCTTCACAGGCTGTACCACGTCCTTCCAAAGCAGTGGTGGCACCGGGTGACTATGCTACTGCCACCAGGCAATGGTCGGGAAGTGGTAAGGTGCAGTTCGGCGAACGAGGTGTGAGAACCTCGCTGGAACTGGCACCAAAGAACGGCAAGTAGTGAATTGGTAGCGGAGTTGGTAGTACACAGGAGAGACGAGTGACACCGCAGGAAACACTCAGCAAACTGACCGAACGCTTTGGTGCGGCGAGCATCGTGCAGAGCGAATTCTGCGACAACCTGCGTGCTACCGTCCCCAATGATAAGCTCTTCGACATCTTGAAGTTCCTGAAGGAAGAGCAGGGGTATAACTTCCTTGTTGATATCACCGGAGTTGATTACCTCGACTATCCTGCTGCAACGACAGATCGTTTTGCGGTTGTGTATAGCTTGCTGAACATGGACACGAACTGCCGTGTTTACATCAAGACAATGGCCAACGATCCAGATCCTGAGCTTCCCTCGGTGATAAGCATCTGGACAGGAGCCGATTGGCCTGAACGTGAAATCTACGATATGTATGGTATCCGCTTTGCCGGGCACCCCGATTTGCGTCGACTGCTGATGCCTGATGAGTTTACCTCGTATCCGCTTCGGAAGGATTACCCGCTTCGTGGCCGTGGCGAGCGACATAACTTCCCGATCCTGACACGAGCTGAAGGATAACCACGCATGGCCTTGGAATTGCTGGATCCCCAGATTGAGACCGGTATCGGATTCGATGAGCGTGAGTTCCAATGGACACTCAACTTCGGACCGCAGCACCCCGCTACCCACACCACCATGCGCTTCGTCCTCACCCTTGAAGGCGAACGGGTAGTGAAGGCTGTTCCGCACATCGGCTACCTGCACTCAGGCTTCGAGAAGCTGGGCGAGGATCTGAATCTCAATCAGTACGTGACGATTGTTGATCGCATGAACTACACCTCGCCACTCTGCAACGAGTTGGCCTGGCACCATGTCTGCGAGAAGGCACTCGGCATCGAGATCACCCCTCGCTGCAAGTACATCCGCACCATTATCAACGAACTGATGCGTATTCAGGATCACCTGCTGAACATCGGCACCTGTGCCCTTGATCTCGGGGCATTCACGGCGTTCCTCTATGCGTTCTATCAGCGTGAGTTGATCTACGATCTGTGCGAACAGGCGACGGGGCAGCGGTTCCACTCCAGCTACACCCGGGTGGGTGGTTTGCTGTACGACATTGATGATGCCTGGATCAATAAGCTGCGTTCCTTCCTGAAGGGCTTCATGAAGCCTTTCAACGATGTCAGCGGACTGCTCAATCGTAACAAGATTTTCATTGATCGTCTTCGAGGCGTGGGTGTCCTTACGAAGGAAGAAGCGATCAGCCGATCAGCGACCGGGCCGATTGCCCGTGCCAGCGGTGTGCTGCGTGACCTTCGCAAGGACGAACCTTATCTCGCCTACAAGGACTTTGATTTCAAAGTGGTCGCAGCGAAGGAAGGCGATTGCCTGGCACGATACCAGGTTCGCATGGAAGAGATGCTGGAAAGCCACAAGATTCTTAGCCAGGCCATCGAGAACCTGCCGAGCGGGCCGGTGAATGTCGATGTGAATGGCAAGGTAGTGCTCCCTGATAAGAGCAGTACATGGCGCAGCATCGAAGGCATGATCCAGCACTTTGAGTTGACCATGACCAACCGAGGCTTCAAGACTCCAGTGAATGAAGTCTACGGAGCTATCGAAGGCCCCGGTGGCGAGCTTGGGTTTTACCTTGTGTGTGATGGGACCGAAAAGAGTTGGCGATGCCGAACCAGGCCACCAGCGCTGTATCACCTGGCCATGTTCCCGCATTTGATCGAAGGTCACATGCTCAGCGACGTGGTGGCGGTGATTGGAAGTCTTTCGATTGTTGCTGCGGAGTTGGATAGGTAATCAGTGCTGAGTCCTGAGTGCTGAGTAAGACGGCAAATCAGGATTATGTTTGCGAAGATCAAGAGGACGATGCGGTTCAGTGAGATAAGGAGCTAAGCGGAATGCCCGTATTGACCGAATCCATGGTGCAGAAAATCAAGGCGTTCATTCCGCGCTATCCGAGCAAGCAGGCGGTCACGCTTCCTGCGTTGCACATCGTGCAGGACGAGCTTCGCTGCGTACCTCAGGGTGCCATCGACGAGATCGCTGCTCTTCTGGATCTGCAACCAGCTGAAGTACACGATACGCTGAGCTTCTATGGCTTCTATCGGGATGAACAGCACAAGCTCGGCAAGCATCGCTTGTGGGTCTGCCGCAGCTTGCCTTGCATGCTCAAGGGTGGTGAACAACTGCTCGCTCACTTCTGCGAGAAGTTGCATGTGAAGCCTGGTGAAACTACCAGCGATGGCAAGATCACACTCGAGTTTGCTGAATGCATCGGTGCCTGCGAACAGGCCCCTTGTGTGCTGGTGAACGATGAGATCAAAGGCAACATCGGCGACAGCGAAGCAGAATCACTCGTCTCTGAGCTGAGGAAGTAACAGACGCATGGCGAACTTCGAACCAGTTTTGCTGAAGAACGTTGGCGTGAAGGATTCACACACGCTGAGCGTCTATCAATCGCGCGGTGGCTACAAAGGCCTCGATGCAGCCCTCGCCAAGTCTCCTGCTGAGATCATCCAGATCACCAAGGATTCGGCCCTGCGTGGTCGTGGTGGTGCAGGCTTTCCCACCGGGGTCAAGTGGACCTTCCTGCCCAAAGATTACACTGGTCCCATCTATCTGTGCATCAATGCCGATGAATCAGAACCAGGCACCTTCAACAACCGCATCCTGATGGAAGACGATCCACATCAGGTGCTTGAAGGGATCATGATTGCCTGCTATGCCACCCGGGCAACGACTGCTTACTTCTACATCCGTTACGAATATGGCCACGCCTTCCGTCGGCTGCAGGCTGCCATCGATGAACTCTACAAAGCCAAGAAGCTCGGCAAAGATGCCTGCGGCAAGAAGGGCTTTAACTGCGATATCTACCTGCACCGCGGAGCAGCAGCTTATATCTGTGGTGAAGAAACAGGCCTGATCGAAAGCCTGGAAGGCAAGCGTGCCTGGCCTCGCATCAAGCCGCCGTTTCCTGCCATCGAAGGGGCTTTCCGCAAGCCTACGATTGTCAACAATCCCGAGACGCTTGCCTGCCTGCCTCACATTATGACCCGTGGGGTAGCATGGTTCAAGTCGATTGGCATCCCTGCTGATCCGAACAATCCTCGTGATGTAGGCAGCTATGGCCCCAAGCTCTACTGTGTTTCCGGTCACGTCAACAAGCCAGGCTGCTTTGAGTTGCCTCTCGGCGTTACCTGTCGTGAAGTGATTGATGTTCACGCTGGTGGTGTTTGGAAGGGTCGCAAAGCCAAGGCAGTAGTTCCCGGTGGTATGAGCATGGGCTTCCTCACTGAAGCGGAACTCGACTGCAAGCTCGATTTCAACGATCCGATCAAGAAGGGCTGTCTGGGTCTCGGCACTGCAGCACTCATGGTGGTCGATGATGCCACCAACATTGTGGATGTGCTATTCAACAGTTGCCGCTTCTTCAGCCATGAATCATGTGGCCAGTGTACCCCTTGCCGGGAAGGCACTGCCTGGATGACGAAGATCCTCAGCCGTATCCGCCGAGGTAAGGGGGAGCTGAGCGACATCGATCAACTGGCAGAAGTCGCGAACAACATCGGTACCATGCCCGGCACCACCATTTGTGGATTGGCAGACGGTGCAGCCTGGCCTGTGAAGAACGCGATGCAGAAGTACCGACAAGACTTTGTCGACTTCATCAACAGCAAGAAGTCGCTGATCAGACAGGATGAACTGGTCAGTGCAGGCGCACACTAACCCGAAGCGTGAGCGAGGGATGTCTCGCGAACGATGGATACGAACCAAGGCAATCAGCTAGAGGAGAAGAAGATGAACAGCATTCGATCATCGTACTGCCTCTCATGGTTATGCTTGGGATTGTGTCTCATCGCGGGGTGTGCAAGGAAGACTCCCACCGGGAGCAATGCTGGAACACAGCAAGCTCCGTTTGAAGGAACAGCAGGTCGCAATGTGGTGTTGCAACTGCCCTTCGATAACGTTGCCAAGCTGGTGATGACGAATATTGGCACCAGTTACAGATTGGCCTGTATCGTTGATAACAGGCCACCCAAGAATGCTGCTGAAGCAGGCTTGGAGCCACGTCAACTCAAGACGAAGCGTGACATGCAGGACCGCGATATTGAAGTGGTCTATGGTGTCGATGTCAGGAAGCTGGGTGACAATGCAGCTGACTACGCATTAGCCTGGGAAAAGACTCCGGATAACAACAACGGACGTATGGTGCTGATGGCTGACTATGTCACAGTGAAGTATGTCTCGACGGCTGAATTCGAAGCAATGAAGAAAGCCAAGTAAGGACAACACCGGCAGTACGCTGCCGATCTTGGGAAGAGCTTATGGCAACGGTTCTGGTAAACGGACAGGAAGTGAAGCTGAACGACGGCGAGAAGCTGAACGCCATCGAAGCGGCTCAGCGTGTCGGCGTTGAAGTGCCACACTATTGCTGGCACAAGGACCTGACCGTCGTCGCCAGTTGCCGCATGTGCCTGGTGGAAGTGGGCGAGAAGAAGCCTGATGGCACGATTGCCATGCAGCCTCGCGTGGTACCTGGTTGTCAAACCCCTGTCAAAGATGGCAGCGTGGTGGTGACGGACAGCAAGAAAGCCAAGGATGCCCAGGCCAACACTCTGGAGTTTTTGCTCCTGAACCACCCGCTCGATTGCCCGGTGTGCGATCAAGCTGGCGAATGCGATCTGCAGGATTACAGCTACAAGTACGGTCGAGGCTACAGTCGCCTCAAAGACGACAAGCTGCAGAAGGCTGACAAAGACCACATCGGCGACAACATCACCCTCTACACCGATCGCTGTGTGATGTGTACCCGCTGTGTTCGCTTCACTCGCGAGATCAGCGGTACGGGTGAACTCCAGGTCATCAATCGTGGAGCCTCTGCTGAGATCGATGTCTACCCCGAGAAACCTTGCAACAACAAGTTGGCAGGGAACGTGGTCGATCTCTGTCCTGTCGGCGCACTCTGCAGTAAGGACTTTCTCTATAAGCAGCGAGTGTGGTTCCTGCAGGATTCCGATAGCGTCTGCCCAGGATGCTCGACAGGTTGCAGCATCAACGTTTCCCAGAACAAGAACATCATTTACCGCCTGACCCCACGTACGAACCCTGATGCTCAAGGGTCCTTCATGTGTGACGAAGGTCGGTTCGGATTCAAGTACGCCAATGCCACCCACCGTCTGAACAGCCCACTGGTAAAGACTGGCGAACGACATACCCATGTCATGTGGGAAGACTTGCTTCCGAGACTACGCCGCGAACTCGGCGATACTGCTGGCAGACTCGGTGGCGCCTTTGCCGTTGTCCTGTCGCCCTTCATGACAGTAGAAGAAGCCTACCTGGCTTCGCTCTACTTCACTGGTCTTTCGAAAGAGGTGAAGTTGGTGCTCGGTCCGGTGCCCGTCATCGGTGATGATGACAAGTATCCCAAGGGGCCACACGGCGAATCGCCTGCGAACGACAAAGTGAAGTTCACCATTCGTGCTGAGAAGTGTCCCAATCTCCGGGGTGTAGTTCCCGTCATCGATCACTTCCAGGATGATCTCATCGAATGGGATGACTTCGTGGATCAAGTGAAGTCGGGTACGATCAAAGCTGTCTATGCCATCGGTGGCTACCCTGAAGCATGGGTTTCCCCCGAAGAAGTGGAAGCTTTTAGCAAGCTGGAGTTGCTGGTAGTACAAGACATCCTGCCTTCAGCGCTCACAGCCTTGGCCAAGTATGTGTTGCCGGGCGGTTCCTTCGCTGAGAAGGAAGGCACGTTCGTCAATCATAACCTGCTGGCACAAGGCATCAAGCGGGCGATCAGTGGACCTGGCGAAGCACGTCCTGATGGACGTATCTTCCAGGAACTGCTCGAACGGCGTGGTCTGTTCCATGCCTCGACACTGCGAGGCGAGATTGCCCAAACGATTCCCTACTTTGCTGCACTAGGTCGTGGTGACCTTGGTGAGTTTGGCATCTTCCTCGGCAAAGGGAAGAGCGCCAACACCAATGCACCAGCCGGAGTGGCGATGGCAGGAAGCTAACAACTCTTGTCCCCGGTCTCCGACTGGGGACACACTGCATGACCGGCTCCGCCGGAAGTCAGTTAAACGAAACACGACCGGCAGAGCCGGGGTTGCACTGCATCCCCGGTCGGAGACCGGGGACGAGAATTGACAGCTGATAGCTAAAAGAGAAACGATATGTGGGAATTGATAACACATCCCTGGGTCATACGAGGCATTGTGGCACTGCTGGTGCTGCTGATCGTGCCAGGTATCTGTGCCTATCTGATCTTCCTTGAACGCAAGATCGCGGCATGGACGCAGGACCGTATCGGGCCTAATCGCGTTGGACCTTGGGGGCTGCTGCAGTCCATTGCGGATGGTCTGAAGTTCCTCCTCAAGGAACAGATCGTACCCAGTTATGTGAACAAGGTGCTTTACTTTGTTGCTCCAGGCATCGGGGTGGGTTGTGCACTACTCGGCCTGGCTGTCGTACCTTTCGGTGCTACCAATTCAGTCAACCCGGCTGATCCCCAGCAGTGGATCATCGCTCCCGGTGTCGATATTGGCATCCTCTATGTCTTTGCCATTGGTTCACTCACGGTCTACGCCATCATCCTTGGTGGCTGGGCATCCAACAACAAGTATGCCTTCATCGGCTCCTTGCGTTCCAGCGCTCAGGTCATTAGTTACGAAATTCCGCTCGGCATGTCGATCATTGGTGTCATTCTCATCGTTGGCTCCATGAACCTCGAAAAGATCATCGACTTCCAGACACAGCATGGTTGGTTCATCCTGATGCAACCCTTGGCATTCCTGATCTTCTTCACTAGCGCTCTGGCTGAAAACAACCGTATGCCTTTCGATTTGCCTGAAACCGAACAGGAACTGGTGGGTGGCTTCCACACTGAATATTCAGCGATGAAGTTCGCGATGTTCTTCCTGGGTGAATACTCTCACATGATTACCATCAGCCTGCTATGCTCGGTGCTGTTCCTCGGTGGCTGGCACTTCCCGTTCATCACCACGGTGCTGCAACCTGGCGAGTTCGAGACGTGGGGCGGAGCGATTGTGAAGTTCCTGGTGCTCTTCACCAAGATGATTCTGTTTATTTGCGTCATCATGCTGATTCGCTGGACGATTCCACGCTTCCGTTACGATCAACTCATGGGGCTGGCATGGATGGTGCTTCTTCCATTGGCCCTTGGTAACCTCTTCTTTGCCATGCTGGTCAAACACTTCAGCCTGAGTACCTGGCTGCTATTACCCGTGAATATTATCCTCTTCCTGATTCCCGGAGCTATCTCGCTTTGGAAGCAGAACAAGGAAGAAGAATCGTTGCGGAACCGATTAGTCACAGCATAAACAAGCTGTGGGACGTAAGTCCCCGGATTGAGGATAAGACAATGGCACTGACAGCAAGTGATGTGAGATGGGTGGAACAGCCTAAGCTCACGCTGATGGAAAAGCTCTACGTCCCGAACATTGTGGCGGGTCTGGGCACCACTATGAAGCACATGTTCAAGACCATGGCTGGTGGTGCTGTGACGGTGTCGTTCCCTGAAGAACGACCACCGATGCCTCCTCACTTCAAGGGGGTGCATCGCCTGAACCGCGATGAACAGGGGCGAGTGAAGTGCGTGGCTTGTTATCTGTGCAGCACCGCCTGCCCGGCACATTGCATTGATATTGTCTCAGCACCATCCCCCTGGGCTGACCGCGAGAAGTATCCCGAGACCTTTGTCATTGATGAACTGCGTTGTATTTACTGTGGCATGTGTGAAGAGGCCTGCCCGGTAGATGCCATCGAACTGACAACCTTGTTTGACCTTACGGGAGCAAGCCGCAGTGAGATGATGTTCGACAAGGAAAAGCTTCTCTCGGTTTTCGATCAGACTACTGCATCGGGGACCGATCCCGTTCGAACCGAGCGGGGCAAACTGGGTCCTTGTTCTGAGCTCAATGAAGGTATCATCTATTCCAACCCGAACCGGCCCAACGCTCAGTAAGCAGGTTCACGACTTGTGCAATCTTGCCTGATGGCACTTGCACGATACAACCTTAATGTCTGCATCCTGTGCGGACGTGGTGACTACACTCAGGAATTGTGATGGCGAAATTCTTCTCCTGGCTGGTGACGTACTGGTACCTGATGGTGCCTCTCGTCCTGGGCTTTGCAGCGATAGTCACGCTCCTGCCTCATGCAGGCAAACGGAAAGTCCCCGTGCAGGCTGGCCTGGCTGCTGGAGTGTTGTCGCTCCTGCTGACTGGTCTTCTCCTGATTCGTTCTTCCAATGATCTGGCACTCGATCTCTTCTTCTATGCTTTTGCAGCCGTCTCTGTCGCTTCGGCTGGGGCTGTGATTGTTCAACGCAATCCTGTCTATTCAGCACTCTACTTTGCTATTACCGTACTTGGTGTCTGTGGTTTTTTCCTGATCAAGTGTGCCTCGTTCCTGGCTGCAGCGACAATCATCGTCTACGCTGGTGCCATCATTGTGACGTTCCTGTTTGTGATCATGCTTGCCCAGCAAACGGGTATTGCTGATTACGATCGACGTTCCCGGGAACACATCTTCAGCACCATCGCTGGATTCGTGTTGCTGGCTTCCATCCTGTTTATCATCGAAAAGAACTTCTCCTCCAAGACTGACCCTGGCACACTGGTGGCGGTGCTGAAAGAAGCCAGCGAAGTCACGGCACCTGATCGCTATCGTCGTAGTGGTCGTGAAATACTTGAACTTCTTCAGGTCAAAGGCAAACCCGCTGAGACTGTCATGCAGCAGATGTTTGCCAATCTGAATGCCTGGCCTGAAGCAGCAGCACGGAAGAGCGAAGCCACGAAATCGTGGGAAGAAGCACGTAAGTTTTTACAGGATGACCAGGCGCCCAAGGCACATTCATCGCTGAATTCCCTGCTCGAAGTCGCCAACTCGATGGAAGCTGCTTACAACCGATATAGTGGTGTGCTCTCAGTAGCAACAGCACCCCGAAATGTTCAGTCGCACCTCTCTGCCAAACGTACCGTGAAGAATGCTGATCACGTGAACGAACTGGGTCGCTCGCTGTTTGGTGACTATCTCTTTGCTGTGGAACTGGCAGGAACACTGCTTCTGGTGGCAACGATCGCGGCCATTCTGATCGCTCAAGAGCCTGAACGCCGAAAGAAGGTGCTAGCATGAGCGCTCTCTTGCACAACTATGTGATTATTGGTGCTATTCTCTTCGGGTTGGGTGCGATCGGTTTCATGACCCGTCGTAACCTGATCGTGATGTTCCTTTGTGTGGAAATGATGCTGCAAGGCGTCGCCTTGAACATGGTAGCCTTTGGTGATTTGCATCACAACATGCAGGGTCAGTCATTCATCGTGTTCATGCTGACTGTGGCAGCATGCGAAGCGGCTATGGCACTGGCCATATTCCTCGTACTGTATCGTATCAAGCATACGCTCGATGTCAGTGTCTGGCAGGAACTGCGTGATCCGGGTCAGGAACCTATCGTCGATACCGATGTACTGCCTGTTGATCCATCCGCGATTCCTGTTGTTTATCCCAAGCTGACACCTGCAGGTGTTCGGCCTGGTGAAGAGAATGAGGCTGGTGTGACAGAGGAGGTTACCCGTGTCTAGTGGTTTGCAAGGTAATCTCATTCTGATTCCGGCCCTGCCATTACTGGCAGCGATTCTGATTGCGCTCACGGGTAAGAAGTACCTCAAGCAGCAGAGTCATTGGCCGACGATCATCGCCTTCGCCTTCAGTTTCTTCCTGTCGGTAGCAGTGCTTACCGAAGTGAAGAGTACGCCGTACTCGCCGACGATACCAGAAAAACCGCAGATCATGAAGGTATACGACTGGATCGACATCGGCAGCTTAAATGTGGGCGTGACCCTGCGTGCTGATCCTCTGACCGCCATGATGCTGGTGATGGTAACGTTTATCAGCACCCTGGTGGCTGTCTTTTCTAAAGGCTATATGCATGGCGATCCGGGATATCCCCGTTTCTTTGCAGCGGTAGCGTTATTCGTCTTCTGCATGACAATGCTGGTGCTTTCCAACAACTTCCTGCTCACGTTCGTCTTCTGGGAAGGAGTGGGGTTGTGCAGTTATCTGCTGATTGGTTTCTGGTTTAAGAAGAGAAGCGCTGCGGCAGCGGCACGCAAGGCCTTCCTCGTCAATCGCATCGGTGACTTTGGTTTCATTCTCGGCATCATCATGATCTGGGCCTTCACTGGATCACTGGATTATGATGTGGTGTTTGCCCGGGCTGGCTTGCTGAGCAGTGTCAGCTTCTGGGTTTGTTTGTTCCTGCTGATGGGTGCCATTGGCAAGTCGGCCCAGTTTCCGCTCCATGTCTGGTTGCCCGATGCGATGGAAGGCCCGACACCAGTCTCCGCACTCATCCATGCTGCAACAATGGTGACTGCAGGTGTGTATCTGGTCGCCCGCTGTACACCACTCTTCGTGATGGAACCTACGGTTCAGCTCATTCTCAGCATCATCGGTGTGACGACTGCAGTGATTGCCGCGATTGCAGCACTCACCCAAACTGATCTCAAACGAGTGATGGCATACTCAACCGTCAGCCAGCTGGGCTATATGTTCATGGCACTCGGTTCGAGTGCTGGTAATGAAGCGATTGCGACTTATGCTGTGATCGCTGCCATGTTCCATCTATTTACCCATGCGTTCTTCAAGGCACTTCTCTTCCTGGGATCAGGTTCGGTCATGCATGCGATGGGCCACGTGATCGACATGCGTCGATTCAGTGGTTTGCGATATGTTCTGCCTATCACGCATATCACTTTCCTTATCGGTTGTGCAGCCCTCGCTGGTCTTCCACCATTCTCTGGCTTCTATAGCAAAGACGAAATCCTGATGGTGCTGGCGTATGCCAGCAAGACCGGTAGTTATGCTCGTGAATTCCAGGTAATCTACTACCTGGCTATTGTGACTGCGTTCCTGACAGCGTTCTATACCTTCCGTGCTTACTTCATGACCTTCTGGGGGGAGAAAAAGATACCACCTGAAGCTGAAGGGCATGCACACGAAGGCGGCTGGGATATGACTCTGCCCCTGATTGTGTTGGCAGTGGGGGCCATCGCCGTAGGCTACTACACTGGCCCGTTGACCTACCAGTTCAGTCATCTGCTGGAACGAACACCGAATTTCAAGCCACTGAATGATGTGCCACACATGTATGACGAGATCGTTGGTGGAAATCATCCATCAGCCATGATCATGAACATCAGCATTGCAGTAGCGTCGCTCGGTGTAGTTCTGGCGGCGCTGATGTACCTGGTGCAGCCTGCACTGGCTCGTAGTACGGCCAAGAGCATGGGTGGACTATACTACCTGTCGCTGAACAAACTCTACTTCGATGAAATCTATCAGTTCTTCCTGGTGAGGCCTGCAGAGGCACTGGCCCAGATATTCCGTTGGATCGATTCCAACATCGTTGATGGGTTGGTTGATTTCACAGGCAGACTGTCACAACAGATTGGTAAGGTGCTCCAGCCCGTTCAGAACGGCCTGGTGCAGTATTACGCACTGGCAACGCTGCTCGGAATCGCAGCATTCGCAGTGGTCCTGGCATCAAGACTCTATCAGTAAGTGGAAGGCACATGGGACAGATTTTACTACTACTGATGCTCTTTCTGCCGCTGGCGACTGCGGTCGTGATCTTCTTTCTCGGCTCGTCGAATCCCCAGCGTGTCAAACGCCTGGCATTAGGCGCGACGATTATCACTTTCATTCTCGCGGTCATCATTTGTCTGAAGTATCAGCCTGCGAGTATGAGCGAGAAGGAAGTGGTACCCGGGCGTTCGCTGGCTACCAAAGACGCACCGTTTCAACCTGATGTCTATTTCACCATCAATACACAATGGCTAACCTTCTTCCCAGGTAGCGATGGCCATCCCAAGGTAGATATTCGCTTCCATCTGGGGATCGATGGACTTAGCTTATGGCTGCTGGCACTGACTGCCTTTTTGATGGTGCCTTCGGTATTGATCTCATGGGACAGCATCACTGATCGACCTGCCGGTTTCTATGCCCTGTTGCTTGTGCTCGAAACGGGCATGCTGGGAGTCTTCTGCTCTTTTGATTTGATCTTGTTCTATGTGTTCTTTGAATTCACCCTGTTGCCGCTCTTCTTCCTGATTGGGATCTGGGGTGGGCCACAGAAACGATACGCTGCCCGTAAGTTCTTTATCTACACACTCGCAGGCAGTTTGCTTGGCTTGGTCGCCATCGTGGCTTTGATACTTGCACGTGGATCCATCGATAGTGGTCACATCACTTTCAGCATTCTTGAACTGGTTCGCAATACAGCGGCCAACGGTTCGATCGAGTATTCCACCCAGTTTTGGATATTCCTTGGACTCTTCGCAGGCTTTGCGATCAAGGTACCTCTGTTTCCGTTCCACACATGGTTACCATTGGCACACGTGGAAGCTCCGACAGCTGGCTCGGTTCTTCTGGCAGGCGTGCTGCTGAAGTTGGGTAGCTACGGCTTCCTGAGGCTCTGTTTGCCACTCCTCCCGGAAGCAACGGTGCAGATTGGTATCCCACTGGTGTGCTCACTTGCCATCATCGGCATCATCTACGGGGCCCTTTGTGCCCTGGCACAGGATGATATCAAGAAACTGGTTGCCTACAGTTCAGTGAGCCACATGGGCTTTTGCATGTTAGGTATCTTCGCCTTGAATGCAGAAGGTATCACCGGCGGTATGATGCAGATGATCAACCACGGTCTCTCTACCGGCATGCTCTTCCTTATCGTGGGTATGGTCTACGAGCGCTACCATAGCCGCTCGCTGAAAGAGATGGGTGGGTTGGCGTCGAAGCTGAAGCTGATTGCCTGCTTCATGGTATTCGCCTGTATGTCGAGTGCAGGGCTGCCTGGCCTCAATGGTTTCATCGGTGAATTCTTGTGCCTTGCTGGTATCTGGAAGATCAATCCAACCTATACGATCCTGGCAGCACTAGGTGTCCTTCTGGGAGCTTGGTATCTGTTAACGATGTTACAGAAGGCCTTCTTCGGACCACTTAAGGAACCAGGCCATCCGCCTGCTCCCGAAGAAGACGATCACGGGCACCATCATGCTGATCATGGCCACGATGCACATGCTAATCATGGCAGTGATGATCATGGCCATGGCAAGATTACTGACATGACCACCCGGGAAGGGTTCATTCTGATTCCGCTGGCAGCAGTATGTCTCTGGATTGGTCTCTATCCCAAACCATTTATCGATGTGATGAAGCCTGAAGCTACTGCGCTGGGGCAGCGATTTGAGGCACCGTTAAAAGCGGTGCCGGCCAACCCATCCATCTTTCTGCCCAAGACCGGAGGGAAGCGCTAGTGGACCTGAATTACCTGGCCTCACTTTCCGGTGCAATCAGCCTGGTGGCTCCTGAAGCCATGCTGGTGCTGGCTGCATGCGTGATGTATCTGGTGGCACCGTTCAAGAAGAGTGAAGACATCTATGGCAAGCTGAGCTTCCTGCTGCTCATCATTGCTTTATTCCTGCTGACACCTCAACCTGCCAGCTATGCTGGTGCTGGCCTGTTTCGTGCCGATGCCATGAGCTTGTACGCTCGCTGGATCGGTTTCCTTACCGGTGTTGCACTGGTTCTGCTTTCCTGGGGCAGGGTAGCAAGCAGATGGCTGGTGAATACTATGCCACATTGCTGATTGCGATTTGTGGCACGAACCTCGTTGCGGCATCAAATGACCTGGTGAGTCTGTTCCTGTCACTGGAATTGATCAGCATCCCAACGTATCTGTTGCTCTATCTGCTGAAAGGCAACCTGAAGTCTCGAGAGGCAACCACCAAGTACTTCCTGTTAAGCATCTTTTCGTCAGCTCTTCTGCTTTACGGAATGAGCTTCTTTTATGGTGCAACGGGCACAACTAACCTGGAAGGCATGCGGGCAACCCTATCTGCTGCTCAAGCAGTGCAGTACCCCGAAGTGTTGACATTAGGGCTGATCTTCGTGGCAGCGGGTCTGGGCTTCCGCCTCACTGCTGCTCCGTTCCACTTCTATGCACCAGATGTGTATGAAGGAGCGCCCACGCTGCCTGTCACCCTGTTGTCAGTCATTCCAAAGATTGCTGGCTTGGTTGCCTTGTATCAATTGGTCCATGCAACTCTTCTGGTGAATCATAGTCTTGCTGAATCGCCGATTGCCGAACAAGCACGTGATCTGTTCTGGATCATGGCTCTCGTTTCTATGGTGCTTGGCAATGTACTGGGCCTGCTTCAGAACAACATTCGTCGACTGATGGCCTATTCGGGTGTTGCTCATGCAGGCTACATGCTGTTCGGTCTGGGAGCTGCAGCTGCGGTGCCCGGTTCTGCAGTGGCTCATGATGGCATGTCGGGCCTAACAGCTGTTTTCTTCTACCTGGCAGTGTACACCGTCATGACTCTGGGTGTCTTTGCAATCCTTCGTTACCTGGATGCCAGCCAGCACCCTGTCGAATCAATCGATGATCTGGCGGGGTTAGGACAAACCAACCCGGCACTAGCTTTCTTCATGGCCGTCTTCCTGTTCAGCTTGACGGGACTGCCTCCAACTGTTGGATTCTGGGGTAAGCTCTATCTCTTCCTGGCTGGATGGAACGTCGATGTCCATCATTACAGAGTACTTGCCATTGTGATGGCAGTGACTGCCGCGATTGGTGCCTGGTACTATCTGCGTATCATCGGGGTGATCTACCTGCGTCAGAGTGTGAAGCCCTCCTACCCACCGATTCAACCTGTAGCATTTCTTGTCATTGCTGCTTGTGGCATCCTGACCTTGGCGAGCTTTGTTGCTCCCAACTGGTTCATGACACCAGCCAGCACAGCAACGAGGCCTCCAACAGTTGCTGTTGGCAAGTAATGGCATTGGAGTATCGCACAAGACACAGTGATTTCTCACTGTGTCTTTTGTTTTGCAAGGTATGATGCTCTCAACGAGATGAGTTCACATATGGAACGTATTCCCAATAACTCCTGGCCGATTCAAAGTAATACTCCACAGGCTTTGCAGGACTATGCACAACTGATTGGCATTGATCCCACTATTGAATGGCAGATGGAATCGAGCGAGCAGTTGGCGCTACTGGCACTACTCCAGAACTTACGGCCTGAGTGTGCCATTGAAATAGGTTCGCGGTGGGGAGGAAGCATGCAGATCCTCAGCCGGTTTGCGAAGCGAGTGATATCCTGTGATATCGATCCAACATGCAAGGATCGGCTGGGAAGCAAATATCCGAATGCCGAATTTGTGACTGGGGATTCCAAAGAGACAGTACCTGTACTGATGAAGCGGTTACAGGCTGATGGTGTGAAGGTTGGATTTCTGCTTGTCGATGGAGATCACAGTGCCCGTGGTGTTGAAGCGGATATTCATGGGTTACTGGAGTATGTTCCCAGTTGTACGATGTATGTGATCATGCACGACAGTTTCAATCCAGATGTGCGTGAAGGCATTCGTCGAGCCCGCTGGGAAGACAACCAGTATGTGCATTCCGTTGAGCTCGACTTCATTCCAGGCGTGCTGCACCAGGGCGGAGATGCCCATCGCGAAATGTGGGGAGGATTTGGTCTGGCAGTATTACGAGCAGAGAAGCGTACTGGAAAGCTTGAGATATCAGCTCGCAAGGAAGCATTGTATAAAGCGGTACTTCGTCATTCCGTGCACTGGTTTTTTGATCCGCCCACCCTCACGAAGCGGGCTGTTCGGAAGCTTGGGAAACTGGTTGGTATGAAATGAAACATCTCGCCCTGGCGGCGAGATGTTATCAAGCAAGTGACTTTGCCTATTGATTTAGTAGGGCACCCACTGGGAGCCATTCCAGTAGAAGAGTTGTCCATTCTGATACATGTAAAGTACACCATCGATCCAGAATAAATCTGGTGGAAGTAACAATGGTGGTTGGGGAGGTGGTAATTTCGGGAAGCCAGTTTCAAGACCTGGATCCCAGCGCCAGTATACCCAGCCATCATCTCCAACTTCTAGTGTCCAATCTGCTTTGACATTTTGGACACTGGTGCACAATGTCAGGAAGGCTACGAGTGCCATCACAAGTTTTTTCACAGGAACTACCCTCGTGGTTGCGACGATCACGGTGTGTGAAAGGTCTGTTAGGTAACCGTAACCGACGAAGGGTATATCAGCGAGGCGATTTGATAAGATAGAATGAATGGGAAAAATGGGGTATTTTACTTAACTCTATATTTGTCAAAGATTTCTGTCATTCATCGTTAAAAAAGGTTAGAATGCTATTATTGATACAACTGCTATAACCCCACACGTATTCATGTATCTGACCGAAAGCGACCCCACCCACAACTGCTCGGTGTCGATTGCACCAATCGTCACCAATGATGTTCCTCGTGCTGAAACGCAGGTTAAGGACTCTGTACTCTCACGCAGAATGGACGATACCCCACCGCTGATTGAAAAGCAGCGGATGATTGGTCGTTATCTTCTCAAACGCTGCATAGGGCGGGGTACTGCTGGTAGTGTTTGGTCTGCAGAAGACATCGAGTATGTAGGTCGTGATGTCGCACTGAAACTCATGCATGCTGATATCCATGATGAGCATGCGCTCGCACGGTATAGTTGTGAAGTGCGGGCATTGGTGCGAATGGATGACCCCCACATCGCACGAATCTGGGAACACGGCAAGACAACGGATGGCAAGCTTTACATTGCCATGGAGTTGGTTCAAGGCCCGCAGCTTTCCAAATATTGCGAGACTTGCAATCCAACAATAGAAGAGCGCATTCGTCTGGTGACTAAACTCTGTCGAGGTCTGCAACACGCCCATCAACGTGGTATTCTCCACCGTGATCTGAAGCCAGCTAATGTGCTTATCTCGCAGTTGGGTGAAGAAGCGACTCCCAAGATCATCGATTTTGGCCTGGCGAAGTCTATCTATCAACCCCTGATTCCTGGAGCAGTAGACACCACTCAGATGGGCTGTCTGCTCGGCACTATCGGATACATGAGCCCAGAGCAGGCAAGTACCGGGCATCGCGATGTCGATACGCGGAGCGATGTCTACTCTCTGGTCGTGATTTTGTATGAATTGCTGACAGGCAGCTTACCGATTCCTCGCCAAGAATTAAATCGAGCATCTCTGTCCAATGCTCTGGATATGATTCAGCATCGTGAAGTGGAAGCTGCCAGTTGGCGAGTCAAGAATCATGTAGATGCAGAAATACACGCCCGTCATTGTCACCAGACACCAACGAAGTTGTCGCAGCTGTTGCAAGGCGATTTAGATGCCATTCTGGAAAAGGGACTTTCCAAAGAACCCAATTCGCGTTATCAGTCTGCAGGTGAATTGGCAGAAGATCTGGAACGATATCTGCGTGGCGATGTTGTACAGGCTCGCCAGCGAACCTTCTGGTATCTCTCGCAAAAATTGGCAAGACGACACTGGAGAAAAGCCCTGCTGATTGGTGGCTTAACTCTGTTGTTTCTGATCAGCTGGGTAATGATTGCTGTTGCTTGGCGTTCTGCAGAACATGCTCGTATCCAGGCTGTGGAATTGAATAACAAACTGATTGTGGCGGCTGAAATCGAACGTTTGCTTCGCAGTGATAGTGAGAAATTAAGCAATTTTCTGGTGACAACCTTTGCTTCTCCCTTGCCCTCCAGGCAGGGGGCCGATGTGAAAGTAATTGATGTACTTGAAGAAGCCAGCAAACATATTGATGTAATGTTCCCTGAACAGCCTAGAGCCAGGATGATGGTCCGACTTGCTTTGGGGAAGATCTTTGTGCGTCTCAATCGTCCCAAGGAAGCACTTAGTGTTATTGAACAAGTCATAGACTTGGATAACGAATTGATCAAAGAATCAGCAAACTTGAAATGGACAGCAGCAAACATTGAAATTCAAGCCCTGATGTTACTCAAATGGTGGTTGCAGGCAGAGGCAAGATGCAAGGAATACCTGAAGACTGATGTGGAATTGAGTAGTAAGGAAGAGTGGTCACAATACCGTGCATTTCTCAAAACCTATGCACTATTGTTAAAGAAGACAGAACGTTATTCAGAAGCCAAGGAGTTATTGGACAAACTCGAACGAGAAATAGAAAAGGACAAAACAATTGACGACAATGAAATCTGGTCACTGCGAAGTGATAAAGCCAATCTTTATCTTCAATGGGCTGGCAAGGACAGTTCTATGAAGTCACCTGCCTTGCAATTGCTACAAACTTATATGAAAGAGTTGAATCAACTCGATGAAACTTCTCCAACGATTGTAGGTTTTCGATCTCTCCACGCACGGGCTTTGGTATTACAAGATCGCTATGAAGAGGCTCGAGATGCCTATGAAAGCCTTCTCTCCGACGTAGAGAAGCTTCATGGTGAGTCACACTTACATGCCCTTGGTGTCGCGCAAAACCTTGCCAGAGTATACGACATAATGGGACAACGGCGACAAGCACGTTCAACACTGATGCGTGTACTCAAACTATTACAGAAGACCTGCGCTGAAGGAGATCCGCTAATTCTCAATGCAACATTGAGTGTATCGATGGTGTATGAGAATTATGGAGAACACTGGTTCGCCTTGTACCATACAATTGCATGGAAAAATGGATTGGCCATGAACAAAGGTGAAGGTGGTAAAGAAATGGTAGTTGCTAAAGATATGATCAAGCGAATGCTGCCCAGATGTGCTTTGCAATGGATGGTCTGGCAAACCTTCGGCATGAATACAAAATAGTTATCGCTTTTTGGCTATTTCCTGCTTCAGCAACTTCTCTAGTTGTTGTGTCACTTCTGTTCCCCAGCCTTCCAGGCTGGCAAGAAGCGTACCATCTGCATCGATCAGCACAAAGTGTGGTGTGCTGGTGACATTGTAACTAGCTAGAAGCGGTTGCCCGAGTGCAGACTCAATCAGCGGCGAGGTTGATCGTTCCAAACCCGGAATAGTACCGGTCTTGCTGGTGAGAAAACAGCAAGACCAATGTGTCGACTGCAAGCGCTTGAGTCGAAAGGGTATCTCATCAATAAGTGATTTGGTAAGTTCTGATCCTGGTTGCACGAAGACGAAGAGACAGGGTTTGCCTCGCAGTTGTTGAGAGGTAATAGTGCTACCTGAATGGGTTGCCAGTAGGAACGGGGGGACGAGTTGTCCCACCTCGATCGACTTCTCAGCAACCTCGTGTTTTACCGGCGTGAGGCGGTTATCCATACCTTCTTGTACGGTGTGTTGAAGGGTGATCAGGGCTTCCCGAAAGGGAGTCTTTCCCGATGCAGACTGGTATTCCTTGAGCCTGGTTGCCAGCCTGGCCCAGGCCTTTTGAGCATGCCTATCATGAATGGCTTGGGTCAACTTGTTGACTTCGTTCTGACACTCACGTAGTTCCTGTATGTCAGCAACGCGTTCTTCGAGCATGGGGCCTTTCAGCATTTCCAGGCTGACGAGTTGGTATTCGGTGTTGATCTTGAAGGTAGCCTGGCGATGTCCGGGTGGTCGACGTTCGATGTGTCTTTGAACTTTGATTGGTAGCGTATGGGCTTGTTGAAAGGTGAGTGTTTCGCTTCGGTGCCAGGCAATGGAATCGCCTCGAGGGCGTTGCCAATCGATGGATTCCTGAGAACTTTGCACAGTGTCGAAAGATTGATCACTTCGAGCAGCCAACCAGGTAAGACGGCGAGGCAGTCGACCTGGCTCGAGAGCCTCCCATGTCTTTCCGGGGGCAAGTCCTTCAGCAGGAAGCGGAACCAGAAAGCCGTTCTCAAAAGTTGCAGGTCCATCAACGATAATGCTCTTACCCGTCGAAGCAGTGCTGGAAGAAATATTGCTGAGGTTGTCTACATTGACGAAGGTGAGTTGGATGGAGGGTGAAACGTCAGTTCCAGCCACAGCATTGGTCTGTTGCAATTTCGTTGAGCAAACTAGCTCAGTTGTTGACGGTCTTACCTGTACCACCAGAACACGCACTTCCAGTGAGTACTGCTCGAGCATCTGAATGTCTGCGCTCTGGCCGGAGAACTTGATGGTTCCACGGTAGAGATACTCTTGGCCTTGTTTCCAGTTCGGCCCCTGTTTCCAGTCGGCATGAATGGAAATGGGGAGAATACAGAGCAGTACGAGCACAAAGACAGACAACTTCACAGACATATGTGCCTCCCTGCACAGTGAAAATGAAGTATAACCGGGTTGGTAATCCTGGCAATATTGGTTCGCGACCTTGCCAGTCGTATCGCTTATGACGCGCCTGTGTCACAGGTTGAGGCTAACCCGGACTGGCATGGGGGAGAAGCAGTTGCTCAATAGACCAAGGCCGTTTATGCTGGCATTGCCCTCCTGCATCTGGAAACTGGTATTTCATGCCTGCTGCCGCTTCACCTAAGCTCAATATTGTGTTCGCCTCGGCTGAGGTGGCGCCGTTTTCCAAGACTGGGGGATTGGGCGAAGTCCTGATGTCGCTCCCCAAGGCGCTTGCGGCTCGCGGACATAACGTCTGTGTCTTTACTCCGCTCTACAATTGTGCCTGGAAAGCGGGCCTGCCGATTAAGCCGTTAAATGTACTCATTGAGACCGATGTCAATGGTGCCAGGGTACAAGGGAGAATCTGTCAGAGTCATTTACCCGGCTGCGATGTACCTGTTTATCTGGTGGAACATCACGACTTCTTCAGTCGGGATGACAAGCTCTTCGGTCACACCATCTATCAATTTCGGGCTACCGAAGGGTACATGCAGGATTACAGTGACAATGATGCTCGTTTCGTCTTCTTCACCCGGGCGGTGCTGGAGGCGATACCAGCACTCGGCCTGAAGCCTGACATCATCAACGCCAACGATTGGCAGACCGGGCTGCTGCCTGTTTATCTCGATATTCACTATGCCAATGTTCCTGAGTTGGCACCTGCACGCAGTGTTTACACGATTCACAACCTGGCCTACCAGGGACGTTTCAGCAAAGAAACGATGTGGACTGCTCGCCTGGGTTGGAATCTCTTCCGACATGATCTGCTGGAGTTCCACGATGGCTTGAACTTCATGAAAGCAGGTATCGTGGCTGCTGATGCTGTGACGACCGTAAGCCGACGCTATGCCGAAGAGATCACTTGGCGGGAGCATGGGGAAGAACTCGACCCGGTGCTTCGGGCCCATCGATATAAGCTCTTTGGTATCAACAACGGCATCGACTATGCCATATGGAATCCGGAGGTTGATCGTCATCTAGCCAGGCCATACGGACCGGCAGATGTGGATGCTGGGAAGGCAGCCTGCAAAGCCGACCTGCAAGCGAAGGCCATGCTCCCCCGGAGGCCTGATGTGCCTTTGGTAGCGATGGTGACGAGGCTGGCTGAGCAGAAAGGACTGACACTCGTTCAGTCTGCTGCTCATCAGTTGATGCAAATGGGCGTTCAACTGGTTATTCTGGGTACCGGTGATCCCGAATATCACCAATTCTTCAAGAACCTGGCCAGACAGTATCCAAATCAGGTGGCAGCTGCGCTGGAGTTCAATGAATCACTATCGCACCAGATCATGGCTGGTGCAGATATCTTCCTGATGCCTAGCCGATTTGAACCATCAGGGCTGAATCAACTCTACAGTTTGAAGTATGGCACGATTCCCGTCGTTCGTGAAACCGGCGGCTTGGTAGACAGCGTTGTCGACTGCAACGACTACACCTGGACGAATGGTACCGCCAACGGCTTCAGCTTCGCCAGCTACGATGCAGGTGGTTTGATATGGGCGATGCAGCGGGCAGTCGATTGTTACCGGAACTCCCCCAGTACCTGGAAGCAGTTGCAAAAGAACGGCATGGCTGCAGACTGGTCCTGGGAACGAGGTGCAGCAGGGTACGAAGATGTGTATCGAAGAGTGCTGTCGCACTAGAGAATTGATGGATAGTGATGCAAAGGAAAATGAAGGCCACCGTCTGGCTCATCATGCACTACGAATTCATGTTCGAGGGCAAGCTCGATTGCATGCAATTTCACATCTCTTCGTCACTGAAAAAAGCAGAAGTCTACGTCAAGAAATCTGGAGTGATGCCCTATTCGTGGTGGCAAGTGTATCGATATGTGGTTGATGAAGACGGTGATGGTGAAGAAGTGTACTACTACAGCTATCAAGGCAAACCATTGAAGAAAGCACCTTGGAAGCAGGCAAGACGAGCATTTGATGCAGCCAAGGCTCGTGGTGAACTGTAGTGCTACGCAGCCTTCCTCATTCCCTCGCTCGGAATAAACAATTCAGGCTGCTTCTCTACCAGTTCGCACGCAGCATGGAAGTCTTCGGGGCGGCCGATGTCCATCCAGGTGCCTCGGAAGATATAGGAATAGGCACGCAGACCCTGATCGAGCATCTTGTACATCAGATCGTCGAAGCCGAAGAGCTCGCCGTTAGGCATCAGATCGAGCATTTCGGGATTCATCGCATACACGCCCATGCTGCAGGGGAAGTGCAGTGTAGGCTTCTCGCGGAAGCCGACGACCCGCTGGTTCGCATTGGTTTCGAGTACACCCAGCGAGATGTTGACAGGCTTGAGGTAGGTGCCAATAGTCAGCGGGCCACCGAACTCCTGATGTTGGTAGAGAAGTTCGGTGAAGTCGAAGTCGGTCAGCAAGTCGCCATTCATCACCAGGAAAGGCCGGTTCAGCCCTTCGACCAATTTCAGTGGGCCCATAGTTCCCAGTGGTTGTTCTTCGGTAACATACTTTATCGATATGCCCCACTTGGAACCGTCGCCACAATGCATGCGTATCATGTCACCCAGGTAACCCACGCTGATAGTGATGTCACGAAAGTCCTGGCTGGCAAGTTGCCTTAGCATGATCTCAATGATCGGCATGCTACCGACAGGCATCAAAGGTTTAGGCAACACCTTGGTATAAGGATAGAGCCTGGTTCCTTTGCCACCGGCTTGGATGACGACAGGAGTATTGAGAGGATGAAGTGGTCGCATTCTTAAGTCCTGAGTCCTGAGTGCTGAGTCCTGAGAGTTTCACTGGCCATGATTTGGT
>WBZX01000061.1_pt3 | contig 44955 bp, 37 predicted proteins | sample 5204211 | NCBI WGS metagenome assembly WBZX01 (sample SAMN12344362, study PRJNA552823) | activated sludge metagenome | biome: Activated sludge suspended growth; feature: Nitrification reactor; material: Wastewater; isolation source: activated sludge from nitrification reactor of wastewater...
GCCGCATCCACCCAGCCGACCGCGCCGGCGTAGCGCCCTCGGTCGAAGCCCTCGACCTCCTCTATCAGGCGCAATGCTTCCGCTGTTGGACGACCACAGACCGCTGGTGTTGGGTGCAGGGCATCAACTAGCTCGAGTATCGAGGCCGGCGGGTGCGACAGCCTTCCCTCGACGTTGGTGGCCAGATGGACCACGTTGGATAGGGCTACAACCGACGGCTCCGGTTCGTAGTCCACATAGGACGAGAACTGCAGGAGCGTGTCGTGCACCGCGTCGATGGTGACCTGGTGTTCGTGGCGGTAACCAGCCGATGCGAGAAGCGCCGCGGCGGCACGGTCGTCGGCTTCGGGCTCGCCGGCCCGGGGCGCGGTCCCAGCCATGGGTTGGGCCCTGACCACATCGCCGGACCGGCTGACCAACAGCTCGGGACTTGCACCGCAGAAGCCGTCGACGAGGTACAAGAAGCAATCGGGGTAGCTGCGAGCCAGCCTGGCCAGGATCGACTGGATCGGAATCGGGGCGTCTGCACTCACGGTGACCGCCCGCGCAAGGACCACCTTCTCGAGCTCACCGGCCTTGATCCGGGCCACCGCATCGGCCACCACCTGCATCCACTCGCCGGGTGACCGTTGGGCCGACACGGTGAAGGCCCCGGGCCCGATGGGACGGGGACCCTCAGCGACGGCGTGGATGCGATCTTGGACCTGGCGCTCGGGGTCAGCGGGTGGGGCGCCATTCTCCGGTGAGGGGCCAACGGCGGTGGCCCAGCGGTTGCCGTCCTCGTCGGTCCCGACGAGGAGTGACGGCACCACCAGTTCGGCACCCTCACCCGACATGAACGGCAGCGCCCCGAGGGCGACAGGTCCGGTGCCAGGTAGCGCGAGGGGGTTGTCCACAGCCATTCCTGAAAGCTCGCCCACCACGGCATCCCGGGGCCCACGAATGGCGACACCACAACCGGCGAAACCGATGCCTGATCGGCTGAAGAGCGTTCCGTCCGGGCCAGCGAAGGCCACGTGGTCGACATCGAAATCAAGTGACCGGGTGACGGCCACCAAGGGGGCGGAGCGGGTCATGTCCTGGTGGCGGTGATGAGCTGGGCGATCCCGGTGGACAGGAGGTGCCGCTCCACCCGTTCGAAGCCCTGCTCCGCCAACTGGCCGAGCATCACATCGGCAGGCGGCAGGTAGGCGACGGACCGAGGCAGGTACCGATAGGCCGCCGGATCCGAAAGCAGGCCACCGATCACCGGCACCACCTTGCCGAAGTAGATGCCATGTCCCCAGCGCAGAACCGGGTTGACCGGCTCGGCTACCTCTAACAGGGCGATGCGACCAGCAGGTCTTACGACCCGACCCAGTTCGGCGAAGAACGGTCCGAGCTCGCGGAAGTTGCGAAGGGCGAAGCCACAGGTGACGCCGTCGACCACTCCGTCAGCCACGGGGAGGCACAGGGCATCACCCTGGACCAGCGGAGCCTCGACGCGGGAAGCGGCCAACATGCCGAAGGACATGTCAACACCGATGGGGCGGAGGCCCGCGGATCGAAGACCCCCGCAGAGGTCACCCGTCCCACAGGCCAGGTCCAAGACGACCGACCCGTGGGGGAGAGCAAGCGAAGCCAGCGCCCGTCGTCTCCATCCCACGTCCATACGGAAGGTCATGACCCGGTTCACCAGGTCATAGCGCGGGGCGATGGCATCGAACATGGACTGGACCGCTTGGACCTTCTCATCACCGGTGGGTAGCTGATCGGGAGCGGTCCGTGCCATGAGACGTGATCGTACGGGGCCGGGGGGCCGGGGTTGCCAGTGGGCGTGGGAGTCGGGCCCCGACCTGGCACCACGAACGATCGGACGGTCGCATGCCGTGGCGTTCCGTCCCGCTCCCTACCTTGGTCCAATGGCTGGCCGCACCCTGATACTCCTCCCACCCTCGGAAGGAAAGGCACTGGGGGGAGATGGGCCGCCCTGGCGTGAGGGAATGATGAGGCTCACCGATCTGGACTCGAAGCGCCGGGTTCTCCTCGACTCCACCACCACGGCCGCGGTCGATCCGGCGGGGCCCACCTTGGCGGCCATAGAGCGATACACCGGCGTGCTGTACCGGGAGTTGGACGCGTCGACGTTGAGGGGTCAGTCCCGTCACCGACTGGATCGGGACGTACTGGTGGTGTCAGGGCTGTGGGGCCTAGTCGCACCGACCGACCCGATACCGCTATATCGGCTGAAGATGTCGGCCCGTGTCGATGGGATCGGGAAGGTCGCCCCCTGGTGGCGGCCGGACTTGTCGGCGGCCCTGGCCGAGCGGGCCCGTGGCGCGTCGGTTTGGGATCTTCTGCCCATCGAGCACAGCGCCGCGGTGGACTGGATGACGCCGAGACCAACTCGTCGTACCACCGTGCGGTTTGTTGATCGCCGCGGTCGAGTCGTGTCCCATTGGAACAAACTCCTCAAGGGGTCCCTGGTTCGATGGCTGGTCGAGACCGGGGCCCGACAACCCGAGGACCTGGTGTCCTTCGACCATCCCGCGGGCTACCGATTCGATTCTGAAGCTTCGGTGCTGACCCCACGCAGGGCCGAGGTGGTCATGCGCGAGGCGCCATGACACCGCATGGCAGAACCTTCGTCCGACTTCGGTCACCAGCCTGCCGTGCTTGGGGGTCGGCCCGCCTTTCGGCTCGCGTCATGATGCCCGGCGGTTGTCGATGGCTGGAGCCTGCTAGACCGGTCGGGCCACCTGATTCGGCCAATCCTGGTCGGGTCTGAACTGGAGGAACGTCGTGCTCCTGTACGAGCTGGCCCTGGAACTTGGAGTGCGGTCCACAGCACTGTTGGACCGCGCTCAGGCCTTGGGCATGGACGTGACGGCCACTGCGCCACTGACCGCTGAGCAGGTGGCCGAGCTGCGGGCTGCCTACGGCAAGCAGCGTCCGACCCCGGCCGTGGCCGAGACGGTGGCTCCGGTCGTAGACCCGGCGGCTCGGTCCTTCAGCACCGGATCTGTGCTCGCACTGGTCGGCGCCGGACTCGTCGTGGTCTTGCTCATCGCTTACATGGTCACGAACTCGGGGGACGACGGTGGGAGCACCGTGGCGGCCAACGAAATCGCGGCCGAGGATTCCACCACGACCACCACCGAACCCTGCGACGCCAACTCGGGCATCGGGGCCGGTGCGATCGGCCAGAGCTCGACGTCAGCCGCCACGGTTGGAGGAGCCGGTGGCTCGGCGCTCCCTCCGTGCTCGGTGGCCGGAGGCCTGTCCGACGACGCCCTGGAGACGACCACCACGGCCGACGTGGACCCCATCGATCTGCCCAGGGACAAGCGTGAGTTCTGCCGGGGAGCGCTGGCAGCCATGGAGTTCGACACCAAGCTCATGGAAGCAGCCCAGGCCGAGACCATCGGCCCGCTTCGCGACGTGATCATCCAGGGCCGAGACAAGTGGAAGGCCGACGCCACCATCATGACGATCAACGCCCCACCCCGTCTCGACATGGCCATGGACCGCTACACCAGGGTGTACATCAACCTGGTCGACTCGGTCACCCCCGAAATCGACGACCTGGCGCTGGCCGAACACATCATCAACACGTTCAGGACCGACCTCAACTACTACGCGGCCCAGATCAACGAGTCGATCAACACCCACTGCGACAAGCGTTGACAGACGGTCAGCCGCAACGGGACCACTGGTTCGAGACCCTGGCCGACCATCTCGGAGGCGCCTACCTCCGGTACTCGTTCACCAAGGGCACCGATCAGGAGGTGACGTTCCTCCACGAGGTTCTCAACCTCGAGCCCGGCATGCGGCTGCTCGACGTCGGCTGCGGACCGGGTCGCCACAGCCGGGCCTTGGCCGCAATGGGAATCGAGGTCGTGGGCGTTGACATCAGTCAGCGCTTCATCGACCTGGCTCGGGTCGATGCCCCACCGGGCGCGACCTTCGAGCGACGGGACGCTCGATCTCTCACCTTCGACCGTGAGTTCGACGCGGTGATCTCCCTTTGCCAGGGGGCCTTCGGACTCGCCGACGGCGGTTCCGTACCGGTGGTGCTGGATCCAGATGCCGCCGTTCTGGCCGGCATGGCCCGGGCACTACGTCCTGGTGGTCGCCTGGTGCTCAGCGCGTTCAGCGCCTACTTCCAGGTCCAGTGGTTGGACGCCGAACGGGGATCCTTCGACGCCGAGCGGGGAGTGAACCACGAGCGCACCGTGATCAAGGACGAGTCCGGAAAAGACGCCGAGGTCGATCTGTGGACTACCTGTTTCACGCCTCGAGAGCTTCGATATATGGCTGTTAGTGCCGGACTGGAACCAGAGGCGACATGGTCGGTTCGTCCCGGTGAGTACCGGCGTAACCCTCCGGATCTGACCCACGAGGAGTTCTTGTTGGTCGCCCGGCGGCCGGTCTGACCGGTCTCCGAGCCGATCTGCCAGCGCCGTCCCACCATCACGTGTCTCCCTGACCGGAGTCGTCGTGTGGATACCCCGGTCGGGTGCTGTGTAGCCTGGCTCCTCCTGGTGCGCGCTCGCGCCCTGGTTCATCAACCATCCGATTCGACCGTCCTGTATCCCTCGACGTCCTGTCCACCGAGAAGAGATCCCCTTGTCCGACCAGTCGACCCTCAGTCCCGCCACCGAAGGCGAGGAGTACGTACCCCGCCAGATCACCGTCAACGATCTGGATGTGAGTTTCGAAGAAGCCATCTCCGGCACGCTGGTGAGCGTCGAAGATGGCCAGATCGTCGAAGGCACGGTCGTCAAGGTCGACAAGGACGAGGTCCTGCTGGACATCGGCTACAAGTCCGAGGGTGTGATCCCCAGCCGTGAGCTGTCGATCCGCAACGACGTAGACCCGTCCGAGGTGGTGACCCTCGGCGACCAGATCGAGGCCCTGGTCCTCACCAAGGAAGACAAGGACGGGCGCCTCGTCCTGTCCAAGAAGCGGGCCCAGTACGAGCGGGCCTGGGGCGACATCGAGAAGAAGAAGGAAGAGGACGGCGTCGTGTCCGGCCCGGTGATCGAGGTCGTCAAGGGTGGCCTGATCATCGACATCGGCCTGCGCGGCTTCCTGCCTGCATCCCTGGTGGAACTGCGGCGGGTCCGAGACCTCGCTCCCTACGTCGGGCGCACCCTCGAAGCCAAGATCATCGAGCTGGACAAGAACCGCAACAACGTGGTGCTGTCCCGCCGGGCATGGCTGGAGGAGACCCAGAAGGAACAGCGCGAGGAGTTCCTCGAGAACCTCAAGCCCGGAGAGATCCGCAATGGCGTTGTCTCCAGCGTCGTCAACTTCGGTGCATTCGTCGACCTTGGCGGCATGGACGGCTTGGTCCACGTGTCCGAGCTGTCGTGGAAGCACGTCGACCACCCCGGTTCGGTGGTGGCCGTCGGAGACGAGATCACCGTTCAGGTGCTCGAGGTCGACCTCGACCGGGAGCGCATCAGCCTCTCGCTCAAGGCAACCCAGCAGGATCCGTGGCAGGAGTTCGCGTCGGGTCACCGTGTTGGTGAGCTCGTGTACGGCCGGGTCACCAAGTTGGTCCCGTTCGGCTCGTTCGTCCAGGTGGGCGACGGCATCGAGGGTCTGGTTCACATCTCGGAGATGTCGGCACACCACGTCGACCTTCCCGAACAGGTGGTCACGCCGGGCGAAGAGCTGTGGGTCAAGATCATCGACCTCGACCTCCAGCGTCGGCGGATCAGCCTGTCGATCAAGCAGGCTGCCGAGGGGGGCGTGGTGTCGGCCGAGTACCAGGAACACTTCGGTGAGCACGCCTACGACGACGAAGGCAACTACATCGGTGGCGAGTCCACCGAGGCGCAGGAAGCCTGGGCCGAGTACTACGCCGAACACCCTGAGGCCCTCGAAGCTGGCCCGTCGGGCACCGTCGAAGCCTCCGAGGAGCCAGTCGCGGAAGGCTGATCCGGAGCTTCACCCGGTGGTGAACTGAAGATGGCCCCGCCCTCCGGCGGGGCCATCTTCGTTGTATCGCTCGGTCGCTGCCCGGTTGGCCACGGCTTCGGTGTAGGGCGATGTAAGGGGCCGAAAGGGTGTTCGGAGCGGGGGAGGCTCGGTTGGAGGCGGAGAAATCTGGTCGAAACCCTCAGTTGTGAGGTCGGTCGGGCCGACAGGGAATCGTCGTCAGTCGGTCCCATCCGGGATCGGCGCTTCCACTCAACCCAAGGGGTTTCACGGTGAGCCAACGCCGGACTCTCATCCTCGCAGCAGCGGTAATCGTCGGTGCGCTGGGTGCCTTTCTCGTTTGGAACTACGTCAGTGGCGTAGAAGACAAGGCCAATGAGGGCACCCAACTGGTGTCGGTCTATCTGGTCAGCCAGCCGATTGCCCGAGGTACGAGCGGAGCCGAAGCTGCCGCGTACATCAAGAAGGACAAGATTCCGCGCAAGGCGGTGCCGGCCAACGCCATCACCAGCCCTGAGGACATCTCCGGCAAGGTGGCGCTCTACGCGCTCTCGCCCAACGCGGTGGTGCTCAACGACATGTTCGTGGATCCCTCGGACCCCAACGCCCGTCAGTCCTTCTCCGAGAGACTCTCGCGGATCAACAACGAGGACCAGGTGGCGATCACTCTCCAGGTCGATCAGGTGCGAGGTGTGGCTGGTCTGATCCAGCCCGGTGACTTCATCAACATCATGATCCGCAAGGTCTCGGAGGTTTCGCCCGAGGCGGGCCTGCCCGAGGGAGTCGACCCGGCCGACATCTTGTTCGGTGAGCAGGCCCGATACCTGTACCAGAAGGTCGAGGTCATCGCCGTCGGTCAGAACACCGTTCCCCAGGCCGGAGCGGCAGCGGTGGCCACCAACCCCGACGGATCCACCGCAGGTGCCCCGGCCTCGCCTGCTGCCGCCCAGGATGCCGGTCTCATCACCGTGATGGTTCCGACCCGGGCCGCTCAGTACATCGCCTCGGTCGATCAGGGCAACTTCTACCTGAGCCTCGTGGCTCGTGACTTCCAGCCCGTCGCCCAGCAGGTGATCGACTTCAACGCCACCATCCCCGCCGAAGATCCGGCCCAGCTCACCCCGTACGGACCCAAGGGGCCTGAGAGCCGGGGCGAGAACTGACAGTCATTCAGCTCTAGCTGAACCAGAGGTCGTCGACCCGGTCCTAGTCCCGCCTGTCAGCGGGTACGGTTGGGTCGGCGACCGACCGGTCACCGACCCAACCGCCCCTCCCGGAGCCATGCCGAACTTCACCTCCACCGAACTGAACGTGCCCCTCCTGGTGGTAGAGGCCGATCCCGCCATTCGCAGCCGTTTGGCGATGCAGCTCGGCGAGCAGGCGATTCCGTTGGAGACCCTGATGGGGGTCGAAGAGCGGTACGGGGCGAGCCCGTTCATGTTGGTACTGGGCCCCACGTGCGCACGATCCGGTGACCTCGGGGGCGCAGAGCAGATGTTGGCCCGCAGGCCTGATCTCGGCGCCATCCTGATCGCAGAGGATCTATCCACCGATCTGTTCCAGCGGGCCATCCGCTCTGGGGTGCGGGATGTCCTGGGTGCGCCGGTGGACACCGGTCAACTCAACGAAGCGGTCAGCCGGGTGGCCCAGACGCTGGTTATCAGCCGGCCCTCGGGGTCGTCCTCTCTCGGTGGCGTAGACGACAGTGGTGAACAGGGGCGGGTAATCACTGTGTTCTCCACCAAGGGTGGCGCTGGAAAGTCTGTGATGGCCACCAACCTCGGTGTTCTCCTGGCTCAGCGGTCCGAGGGCGTCGTGGCCCTCGTCGACGCCGACCTCCAGTTCGGTGACATCGCGGTGATGCTCAAGCTGGCCCCCCAGCACACCATCGTCGACGCCGTCGGTTCGTTCGATCGGTTGGACGTCGGCTTCCTCGAGACGTTGCTCTCTACCCATCCCCAGACGGGGTTGAAGGTTCTACCCGCTCCGTTGGAGCCAGCCTTCGCCGATCAGATCGGTGCCGACCAGATGACCAAGATCATCCGGCTGCTTCGCTCCTTCTGTGACTACGTGGTGATCGACACACCCGCCTACTTCAACGAGGTGGTGTTGGCGCTGATCGAGGAGTCCGACGACGTGATCTTGGTGGCGGGGATGGACATCCCCAACATCAAGAACGTCAAGATCGGGCTTCAAACGCTGCGCTTGCTCAACACGCCGATGTCGAAGATCCATCTGATCCTCAACCGGGCCAACTCCAAGGTGAAGCTCGAGGTGAGCGAAGTGGAGCGCACCCTCCAGGTGAAGGCCGAGGCGCTCATACCAAGCGATGTGGTGGTGCCGCAGTCGGTCAACAAGGGTATGCCCGTCGTCATCGATTCTCCGAAGTCGGCGATCGCCAAGAGCCTGGAGCAGGTGGCAGACCTGTTCCTGCCGTCGACCGAGCCCGCGGCCAAGAAGCGCGGCTGGCGCTGAACCCGGGCGCTGCCGATCGCTGGGGTCCAGCGGCTGCTCGGCTGAGGGTTTGATCGCGTTTTGAGTGGGCCGCGATGGGCCCACGTTCTGTCGCGCCCGGGGTCAGGCCGACAGCGTCGCAAGGATCTCGCCGAGTTGCCTTTAGCGCGGCGAGGCGAGGCCGATAGGGACCTGTGTCCCTCTACAAGCGTCTCCACGAACAGCAGGGCAACGGAGCCGGAACGGTCAACAAGCGCCGGGATCCGGTCCTCGATGAGCTCCGCCAGAAGATCCACCATCACCTGATCGACGAGCTCGGCCCGATCCTCTACGACAAGCGGCTCTCGGAGGATGATCTGCGTCGCCGCGTCCAGGACCAGCTCCACGCTGCTCTGGCGGTAGAACGCGCCCCGTTGTCGGCGGCCGACAAGGCTCAGCTCATCCAGGACGTCTCTGACGACATCTTGGGCTATGGGCCTATCGACCGTCTCCTAAAGGACGAAGACATCACCGAGGTGATGGTGAACGGTCCCGACCGGGTGTTCATCGAACGTTCCGGCAAGGTGGAGAAGACCGGGGCCAGCTTCGTGGACGAGACCCACCTGCGGAGGATCATCGACAAGATTGTGGGGCAGGTCGGTCGGCGAATCGACGAAGCTCAGCCGTTGTGTGATGCCCGTCTACCCGACGGCTCCCGTGTGAACGCCGTGATCCATCCGTTGGCCATCGGCGGCCCGTTCCTCACCATCCGTAAGTTCTCCAAGGACCCCTACCAGATCGACGATCTGATCCGGTTCGGGACGCTGAACGCGGCCTCGGCCCGTTTCCTCCAAGCCATGGTGGTGGGGCGTCTGAACATCATCGTGGCCGGTGGTACCGGCACCGGTAAGACGACAACGCTGAACGTGTTGTCGTCCTTCATTCCCGGTGACGAGCGCATCATCACCGTCGAGGACGCCAAGGAGCTCCAGCTCCACCAGGAACACGTGCTGGCCCTCGAGGCCCGGCCACCGAACATCGAAGGCAAGGGCCAGATCACCATTCGAGATCTGGTGAAGAACACCCTTCGTATGAGGCCCGACCGGATCGTGGTGGGGGAGTGTCGTGCCGGTGAAGCGCTGGACATGCTCCAGGCCATGAACACCGGTCACGACGGCTCGATCACCACCGTCCACGCCAACAGCCCTCGAGACACGCTGGCCCGCCTGGAGACCCTGGTGCTGATGGCAGGTTTCGACCTGCCTGTGCGAGCGATCCGTGAGCAGATGGCTTCGGCCATCGACTGTGTGGTGCAGCTCACCAGACTCCGGGATGGCACCAGGCGTATCACCCACATCACCGAGATCCAAGGCATGGAAGGTGACGTCATCACCACTCAGGACGTGTTCCTGTTCGACTTCGGAATGGGCGTGGATGAGCACGGCCGTTTCCGTGGCCACCTGAAGGCCACCGGTGTGCGACCGAAGTTCGCTGAGAAGCTGGCCGACCAGGGCATCCGCCTCGGACCAGAAGTCTTCCAACCCGAGCAGTTCGCCAAGCGCGCTGCGGGGGCCTGGTAATGGCCCGTAACGGCCGTAGGGCCGTATTCGCCGCGCTGCTCGCCAGCTTCTTGCTGCTGGTCGGAATCTCCTCGGTGGCGGCGCAATCAGGACCGGAGCCGACCTTCCTCGTGCGCGGGATCGACGGCACTTCCCAGAAGGCCGTGGCGATGACGGTCCTGTGGACTGGAGATACCAAGGCCTTGCAGGAGCTGACCATTCGTGAGAATGGTGCTGCTGTAAAGGTTGACGACCTCGTAGACCTGCGAAAGACAGGTCGCCGGCTCGGTACGGTGGCCGTGGTCGACCTGTCGGGCTCCATGGCTGACGACGGCGCTCTGACTGCCGCCAAGGACGCCATCCAGAAGATGGCCGACGACCTTCCCGAGGGAGACCAGATGGCCCTGGTCAGCTTCGGTAGCGATGTTGTCGTCGAGTCGGCGTTCACCAGTAGCCCTGAGCAGATAAAGGCTGCGCTCGACGGTATGAACGCCAGGGCTGATGCCCGTACTGCGATGAACGATGGCATTCGTAAAGCCACGAGCCTGTTCGAGAGCCGTCCCGGTCTCCAACCCAACCTGCTGCTCGTGACCGACGGGTCAGATGATGTCTCCGAAACCGAATTGTCGGGTGCCCGCGCCTCGGTTGCTTCCTCGGGTGCGGCCCTGTTCGCCGTCGAGCTCACTCACAAGGAGGGCGAGGTCGATTCAGACGCCATAGCCAGCATCATCGACCGTGCCGGCGGAGCTTCGTTCCAGGCCGGAACCTCGGCAGAGATCGCCAAGGCGTTCGAGAACGCCGACAAGACGATGAACAGCCAGTTCGTGGCCACCTACGCGTCGAAGGTGTCCCAGGGAGCGGTAGACGTCGAGGTCACGATCGGCGCCCAGTCGATCGAACGCAACTACGTGGCTGGCGCGAAGGCCGAGGGCGCTGGTGCCACTCAGGTGGTCACCGTCAAGAAGGCATTCGGGCCGGACTGGCTCCGTTCCACTCCCATCCTGCCAGTGCTGGTGATGGGTGTCGCCATCGGGTTGTTGGTGTACGCCGCCATCCAGCTGGCGGGGAGCAGCAACACGGGTCTGGCGTCGGTGCTGAGCCCATACACCGAAGGTGCTCCGGGCGACGCCGATGCCGACGAACAGGCACTGGCGCAGACCGCGTTCTTGCAGCGTGCCGTCGAGATGACCGAGGAGTTCGCCGAGAAGCAGGGCTTCTTGGAGAAGGTGTCCTCGCTCCTGGAACGTGCCGACCTGCCGCTGCGTGCAGCAGAGGCGCTGTTCTTCTATGTGGCCGGCGTCGCCCTGGTGACGCTCATGGGCTTGTTCGGTCTGGGAATGGTCCCAGGTTTGGTCCTGGGGGTGCTGGCGGCGCTCGTTCCGCTGGCGATCGTCAGCTTCATGGCGGGGCGTCGGGCCAAGGCCTTCGTGAACCAGCTCCCCGATACCCTTCAGCTCTTGTCGGGTTCTCTTCGAGCTGGCTATTCGCTCATGCAGGGTGTGGAGGCCGTCTCCCAGGAGGTGGACGAGCCGATGGGCAAGGAGCTTCGGCGGGTGGTCACCGAGGCCCGACTCGGACGTGAGCTCGAAGAGTCCATGGACGGCGTGGCCGAACGGATGTCCAGCCTTGACTTTGCTTGGGCGGTGATGGCCATCCGAATCCAGCGTGAGGTGGGTGGCAACCTGTCAGAGCTGCTCATGACGGTGTCGGAGACCATGGTCCAGCGCGACCGTCTCCGCCGCGACGTGAACGCACTCACCGCAGAGGGTCGGATCTCGGCCATCATCCTGGGGCTGTTGCCTGTCGGCCTCGGCCTGTTCATGTGGGCATCGAATCCGGTGTACATGTCCCCGCTGGGTAACACCGGCCTTGGTCAGGCCATGCTCGGGCTGGCCTTCGTGAGTGCCGTCATCGGCTTCATCTGGATGAAGAAGACCATCAACATCGAGATCTGAGGAACTTGTGCTTCCCCTAGCAATCATCCTTCTGGGCGCGGGTATCGGCGCCATCATCTTCGTCCTCGGCTCCTCGGCCGAGGAGCGGTCGACGGTGCGGGCGTCTCTTCGTCAGCTCGAGGGCTACGAGGTTGACAACGTGCGGGAGCAGGAGCTCCTCAAGCCGATGCGTGAGCGCACGGTAGCTCCCGTGGTCGACACGCTGTCGGGGTTGGGCAACCGCTTCACGCCTGAGGGGTACAAGGAGAAGACTCGACTTAGGTTCATGGCCGCGGGCTACCGCGATCAGGACACAGTCGATCGCTTCTTCGCCCTCCGGGTGGTTCTCATCGCCCTGGTACCGGTTGTGTGGTGGTTCATCTACGGCTTCGCCGGCATGAGCGGAATGACCGGCCTCGCTTCTGCGCTGTTGATGAGCGTGGTGTTCGTACTGGGTCCCGACGCCATGATCAACCGGCGAGTGGAGGAACGTCAGAACGCAATCCGCCGTGCGCTGCCCGATGTCTTGGACCTCCTGGTCATCAGCGTCGAAGCAGGTCTGGGCTTCGAGCAGGCGCTGGATAGGACGGTCGCCGCGGTACCGGGACCGTTGACTGAGGAGTTCGCCCGAATGCTGGGTGAGGTGCGCGCCGGTTCATCCCGGGCCAACGCCATGCGGGCCATGGAACGGCGCTGTGACGTGCCCGAGCTGAGGTCGTTCGTGCTGGCGATCCTCCAGGCCGACACCTTCGGTGTCTCGATCGGCCGCGTCCTTCGGGCCCAGGCCGACGAGATGCGGATCAAGCGTCGCCAGCTTGCCCAGGAACGGGCCCAGAAGGCACCGGTGAAGATGCTGATCCCGATGGTCTTCTGCGTGTTCCCCGCGTTGTTCGTGGTGGTGATCGGCCCGGCCATCATCTCGATGATGAACAGCCTCTGAGGAGAGCCTTGCCATCTGCTGATCCAGATGAAGGTCCGGATCGGTCCGAACCCGAGACAGGTATCGCCACGGCACCCGGCTCCATATCGGATGACTTGACCAATTCGACCTCGTCGGCTGTCGGCTTGCTGACGTTGGGCAACCGGTTGGCCAACCCATCTCTGGATGGTGTGGTGTTCATGTTGTTGCTGTTCGTTGCCGTGAGGATCGGCCTGTCACCCATTCAGGACAACAGCTTCCTGACCCACCTGGCGACCGGAAGGCTCATATTCGAGCGGGGATCGGTTCCGACAGTCGATCCATACTCGTGGACCGCGTTCGGCGAGCCGTGGACCGTTCAGAGTTGGGGTGCCAGCGTCATCTATGCGGCCGTCGAGAAGATCGCTGGGTTCAACGGCCTTCGGCTGCTGACCGCCATGTTGGTCGGAATTCTCCTAGCCCTGCTGTGGAAGCTCACAGACGCGGCCTCGGGGCTTGTCGGGCGGCTTCTGGCCGGTCTGTTGGTGGTGGCGCTGGGGACGGGGATGTGGACCGAACGTCCATTCCTGTTCGGGGCCATTGGTCTGGCGTTGGTGCTCCTAGCGGCCAATGATCGCCTGGATCCACGGTGGTTGGTCCCGGTGATGTGGGTGTGGGTGAACACACATGGCTCGTTCCCCTTCGCTCCAGTCCTGTTGGTGCTCCTGGCATTTGGGCGTTGGCTAGACGTACGAGAAGAGCCCCGAGTCGAGCTGCGCGCCCTCCTGTGGGTCGTGGTGGGCACCCTGGCCGGGGGAGTAAATCCGATAGGCCCTCGGATCTTGGTGTTCCCCGTTCAGATGCTGGAGCGGCGTGAGGCGTTCCAGTACGTGAAGGAGTGGCAGCGGATCGGGGTCACGGCCGGAGTGGACCGAGTGTTCATCGCAATGCTGATCCTGACTGCGGTACTTGTGGTTATCAGGGCTCGGTCGTGGCGCAACGTCTTGCCGCTGCTCGTTTTCGGGGCCGCAGCTGTTGTGAGCGCCAGGAACATCCTCCAGGCCAGCATCGTTCTCACCCCGTTGCTCGCCCAGGGCCTCAGCGGTCTGGGCCGGATCGACGGAGCCAAACGCCCAGCGGTGGCGGCTCCGGCGCTACATGCAATGGCGGTGGCCCTTGTAGTGGTGGGGATCATCGAGTTGAGAGCTCAGCCGACGGCTTTCGAGCCCTACCCTCAGGAAGCCTTGGCCTGGATGGACGCTAACGGGTACCTGGGGACAGAGGCCAGGGTCATCAGCCGTGACGTGGTGGGCAACTACATGGAGTTCGCCTATGGGCCAGATGAGGCCCGGGTGTTCATAGACGACCGAGTCGACATGTTCCCGATCGAGGTCGTGCGTTGGTACGTCGGTCTCATCGATGTGAACGGGAACTACCAGCAGATCCTCGAGGAATCACGGCCTACAGCGGTGTTGTGGGATTCGGACAGCCGATTCGGTGAGTGGCTGGCCGAGTCACCCGATTGGCAGATCGCCTTCGAGGATGAAACGTGGGTGGTGGCTCTTCCCGAGTAGGGATGGGCCTAATGGCCCGTATGTGCCGGGAGCGGCGTGACATTCGCCATCGCGATGGGCCTGATGACCTATCGAGTCGCCGCCCCTGACTGTCGATACTTCTGGCAGGACTCGGAAAGGAGGGCGCAATGCACAAGCGCTCGAGCAAGATCCGACAGGTCAAGGACGAAGAGGGGGCGGGGCTCGTCGAGTACTCGCTGATGCTCGCTCTGATCGCCGTCGTGACGTTCTCGGCTGTGTCGTTCTTCGGCAATGGAGGCAAAGGCATGATGGGGAACAATGCCAACTGTGTCGGCGCCGCCATGGGTGACACCAACTCTCAGTGCAGCTGAACGGCTGACCGGGCCCACGCGGTCCATCTGCATATCCAACCCCCCCCAGAACAGGGTGGGTGGGTGAGTTCTAGAAGTATTCCGTCCATTCGGGGGAGTGGAGGGAACCTGACGGAGGGTGGAGCCTGGCTCCACCCTCCGTCCCAGTTTTTCGGCGATTGGATGCGATGCGAGGCTTGCTCTGCCAACTGCCAACTGCCAACTGCCAACAGTCGAGAGGCTTGGGCTGGGATCAGCTCAGACGGACGATTCCCATTCGGACCGCTTGTAGGACAGCCTGGGTACGGTCTCTGGCGTCGAGCTTCTGGTAGATGGACGCCAGATGGTTCTTAACGGTCTTCTGGCTGATGAACAGCCGCTCTGCCACCTCGGGAGTGGAGCAGCCGTCCGCGATCAACTGGAGGACGTCGATCTCTCGCCGGGTGACGATCTGTTCGTTGTCCTCCAGTGATGGGACCGGTGTCATCCGGCGTACCTCCGACAGCATGGCCCCGGCCAACGTCGGAGAGAGGTCGGCCTCGTCGTTGGCGGCCATGCGGATGGCGGCCGCGATCTCCTCTATGGAGCAGTCCTTCACCAGGTAGCCGGCGGCACCGGCACGGAGGGCCTCGGAGATGACCGATTCGTCGGCGTGCATGGTGAGCATGACGACCTGGATGTCGGGGTAGAGGCGGCGAACCCGCCGGGTGGCCTCGACCCCGTCGACATCGGGCATGGTGACGTCCATGAGGATCACGTCGGGACGGAGGTCTCCGGCGAGCCGGACGGCCTCCTCTCCGTCGGATGCCTCACCGACCACGTCGAAGCCGTCTTCGGTAAGGCTGCGTCGCAGGCCTTCTCGCAGCATCCGGTGGTCGTCGGCGAGCATCAGTCGGACTGTCATGGGGCTTCTCCTCTGTGGGGCGGGGGACCCCCACGAGCACAGGTCCGAGCAACCGGATCTCCGGCCGACAGGATACCGAGTTGTGGCCGGTGCGCTGGACAGAACGGCAGCAGCGCCGAGGTTGACCGAAGCAAAGGTGGTCAGGCGGCCTTGATCTCGCAGCGTACGGTTGTTCCGACCCCAACCTCGCTGGAGATGTCCAGCGATGCCCCGATGCTGGCAGCCCGTTCCCGCATGCCGATGATGCCGTAGCTGTCGAGGCGCCCGGCACGGCCCGCAGGGAAACCGACACCATCGTCGGCAACGATCAGCACCGCTCTTTGTCCGTCACTACGCCAGGTGACTGCGACCTTGGATGCCTTGGCATGGCGCTCGACGTTGGTGACGGCTTCTTGGGCCATTCGCCACAGCTCTCGCTCCTGGAGGAGGGGAAGGCGGCCGCTGCTCTGGGTGTCGAGGCGGATGTCCAGTTCGCTGCGAGCCTGCACGCGGTCGAGAAACTCCCGGAGGGTTTGGGACAGGTCCCTCTCGTCGGTCACATCGGTTCGGAGGTCATAGAGCGTGTCTCTGACCTCGCCGATTACCCCTCGGACGTCGGTTCGGAGGCGTTCGAGGTGCCGGGTGATGTCGTCACCCTTGCTATTCGTCTTGACGATGCGGTCGAGCTCGAAGGCCAGGTAGGCGAGGGACTGACCGATCCTGTCGTGAAGGTCGCGGGCGATCCTGGTGCGCTCCTCATCGGCGCCGACAGTGCGGAGCCGGGCGAACCATCGGGCGTTGTCGATGGCCAGGGCGGCCGGCTCCATGAACCCGTGCATCAGCTCGTGATCCCGCGGCGCGAAGTGGTGCGAGTCATGGTGCTCGAGGGCGATGAGTCCGAGCACGGTGTCTCGTGCCAGTAGCGGGGCGTACAGGCCCGAAGCCATCTCCACGGCGACGCCAGGGCGGTCGGGCATTAGGCGGTGGACGAGCACCGGGAGACGGGTCTCGATGGCCTCGACGGCAGCCGCCGGAAGCGACTCGGTGGTGTAGGTGGGAGCTGGACGGGGACCTTCCCATCGGGCTACGACCCACATGTGGTCGGTCTCGTCGAGAAGGAAGACCACGGCCCCATCGAAATCGAAGAGGTCTCGCAATCGGCCGACGGTGGTGTCCAGCGCGTCGTCGAGGTCGAGGGACGCTGGCAGCGTCTGGGTGACGCTGTGGAGCGAATGGAGGAGCAGGTTGGCGTCGGTGAGACGTCCCAGCCGATCCAGCGCCATGGTGTGCTGACGGTCGACCTCGCCGGTGACCCGACGGGCGTAGCCGGCGATCATGGCCACCAGGACGAGTTCGGCGGTCCATTGCACCGTCTCGCGCCAAACCTCCTCGACGGGATCGCTGGCCACGAGGTACGGGATGCTCACGGCCATCGCTGATGCCAGGCCGATTCGAAGAGCAAAACCGAATCCACGGGCGAAGCCGGCCACCATGACCGCAGTTATCAAGGCGAAGACAAGAGGTGAATTCCAGTACCCGGTGGCCACTACGGCCAGCACGTGCAGGACGACCTCGAACAGCACCCGGAGCAGGCTGGAGGTATCGGCGGTGACGTAGCGGATGGGGAAGGCGAGCCGGACGATGTTGTACACGGCGATCAGCCCGGTCCAGGCGACGATCCGCCAATCCCGCTCGACGAAAGCGGGGGCAGCCAGAACGATGGACATAACCGTGGTGCCACCGCGGATGGCCAGGATCGCTGGCTTGAAGCCTGCTACCCGGTCGAGGGCCGAACCGGAGGTAACGGTGGCAGGCTCGAAGGAGGCGAGTAGTTCCTCTGAGATCGTCTTGTCCCCGGAGATGGCGGCCATCAAACGAGAGGCTACGACGCTGGGGCCGCGCGATGTGGGTGTTAGTGCGCCTACGGTGGCGAGATGCTTCTCATCGGTCTCACCGGCGGAATGGGTTCAGGAAAGAGCTCGGTTTCTGCTCGCCTCGCGGCGCTCGGTGCGGTGGTCGTCGATGCCGATGCCATCACCCGTTCCCTGCAACAGCCCGGCCAGGCGGTCTTCGACGCGATGGTCGAGCGGTTCGGACCCGAGATCGTTGCCTCGGACGGGTCGCTCAACCGCCAGGCTGTGGCCGATGTGGTGTTCGACGACCCGCGGGCCTTGGCCGACCTGAACGCGATCGTCCACCCCGCAGTAGGCGCCGAGATCGCCCAACGTCTCGAAACGGCGGCCGCATCAGATGACGTGGTGATCCTCGATGTTCCGCTGCTGGTCGAGTCCGGTCGAAGTGACATGGCGGCTCTAGTGGTGGTCGACGTGGACCCCGAGGTGGCGGTGGAGCGCCTGGTGAAGTTCCGGGGGATCAGGGAGCCCGATGCCCGTTCCCGCATGGCCCGTCAGGCCACGCGTTCCCAACGACTCAGCCTGGCCGACTTCGTGGTCGACAACTCGGGGACCGAGCAGGACCTGGACCGCGAGGTGGAGCGGTTGTGGAATTGGATCCAGGACCTGGCGGAGGAATCGGTCAACCTCAAAGGCTCCTAGCCGATAGGTCCCGTCGTTGTCGCTCGGCTCACCGATTGGCTCGCCTCCCAGTCCTGGATCCATTGTCGGTGGACGTCCGTAGGCTGATCAGATGCACGATCCCGAGCAACCCGCCGACTCGGACCTGGCCTCCTCGGTCATGGCTTCCGCTGGGCAAAACGAATCGTCGGTGATGCAGAGCGACTCGGAGGGACCGCGCTTCGAAGTTGTCTCTCCGTTCGGCCCGGCCGGAGATCAGCCCGCTGCTATCGACCAGCTCGTGGAAGGGGTGGAGGGTGGTGAACGCTTCCAGACCCTGTTGGGCATCACCGGTTCGGGCAAGAGCGCCACGATCGCCTGGACCATCGAACGGCTTCAACGCCCGGTGCTGGTCCTGGCCCCCAACAAGTCGTTGGCGGCTCAGCTCGCCGGAGAGTTCCGCGAGTTCTTCCCCAACAACCGGGTCGAGTACTTCGTCAGCTACTACGACTACTACCAGCCCGAGGCCTACATGGCCGCGTCGGATACCTACATAGAGAAGGACTCGTCGATCAACGACGAGATCGACCGACTTCGCCATTCGGCCACCGCCGCCTTGCTGACCAGGCGAGACGTGATCGTGGTGGCCTCGGTGTCGTGCATCTACGGGCTCGGTTCCCGGGAGGAATACCGCGATCAGATGCTCCACATCGAGGTCGGTCAAGAGATCGACCACCGGGGCCTTCTGCGACGTCTGGTCGACATGCAGTACGACCGCAACGACGCCAACCTGACCCGAGGAAAATTCCGGGTCCGGGGAGACGTGATCGAGATCCACCCCGCTTATGACGAGACCGCGGTCCGGATCGAGCTGTTCGGTGACGAGATCGAACGGATCCTCGTGGTCGACCCGCTCACCGGAGAACAGGTCCGGTCTGAGCGAGAGTTCGTGTTCTTGCCGGCCACCCATTACGTCGCCAGCCAGGAACGCATGACCGAGGCCATCGTGAGGATCGAGAAGGAACTTCAGGAGCGATTGGCGACATTCGAGGCTGAAGGCAAGCTGCTAGAGGCCCAGCGGCTCAGGATGAGAACCCAATACGACCTGGAGATGATGCAGGAGGTCGGGTATTGCAACGGGATCGAGAACTACTCGGCTCCCATCGATGGTCGAAGCCCGGGTGAGCCTCCGGGAACCCTCATCGACTTCTTCCCCCGAGATTTCGTGGTGGTCATGGACGAGAGCCACGTCACCGTTCCCCAGCTCCACGGCCAGTACGAAGGTGATAGGTCTCGCAAGGAGCAGTTGATCGAACACGGCTTCCGGCTGCCGTCGGCGGCCGACAACCGTCCCCTTCGTTTCGAGGAGGTCATGGATCGCATCGGCCAGACCATCTTCTTGTCGGCCACGCCCGGCAACTACGAGCTCGAGGTCTCCACCAACGTGGTGGAGCAGATCGTGAGACCCACGGGCCTCATAGATCCAGAAGTGATCGTGAAGCCGACGAAGGGCCAGATAGACGACCTGATCGACCAGATCAACGATCGCGTCGGGCGAGGGGACCGGGTCTTGGTCACCACTCTCACCAAGAAGATGGCAGAGGACCTCACCGACTACCTGCTCGAGCTCGGTGTCAAGGTCCGCTACCTCCACTCAGAGGTGGACACGGTTCAGCGGATCGAGATCCTCCGGGACCTGAGGCTCGGAGAGTTCGACGTCCTGGTCGGCATCAACCTTCTCCGTGAGGGACTCGACCTGCCCGAGGTGTCACTGGTCGCCATCCTCGACGCAGACAAAGAAGGCTTCCTGCGGAGCGAGACGTCCTTGATCCAGACGATCGGCCGGGCGGCGCGAAACGTCGACGGCCAGGTGATCATGTACGCCGATGTGGTGACGCCGTCGATGGAACGGGCCATCTCGGAGACCAATCGTCGGCGTGGCCTCCAAGAGGCCTACAACGAAGAGCATGGGATCAACCCGCAGACGGTGCGGCGAGCCGTCACCGACATCTTGGAGTACCTCCGTCCCAGCCAGACTGCACCCGTGCCCGGCCGTGATCGGCGCCGGGACTCCGAGGCGGATCGTCAGCGGAGAAAGAACCTGGCCGAGTTGCCCGGCGATGAGCTGGAACGGTTGATTCGCACCCTCGAAGAGGAGATGGCCGACGCTTCGGCCGAGCTCCGCTTCGAATACGCGGCCCGGCTTCGCGATGAGATCAAGGACCTGCGGAGGGAACTCCAACAGGTGCGTTGATTCCCGGCCCGACCAAGGGCAGGTGGCTTAGGGCTCGGTCGACACCGAGGTCGAGACCGGGAAACGTGACCAGATCCACCGCAGTGACGGTCCAGAGCAAGGCCACGACCACTGCTAGGCCGCGCACCCGATTCGAACGGGCCCCAAGGGCCACCAGCCAGCCGATCATCACCGGTTCGCACGCCCATCGCAGATAGGCCTGCCCCCGTTGCCAGACCGGCAAGCTCACGAACAGGACCAGGAGCAACGCTAGGGCCAGACGTTCATGTGGAAGACCACTGCGCCGGTCACGCCAGGCCAGCGTCAGCAGTGCGGCGGCGGCGATGGTGAGCCCCAGTTGTGCCAGGTTCACGATGCTCGCTGCACCCGGATCTCTGATGACGGTCGCCAGATACTCGACCAAGCGCACGAACGGTGGCGCCAGCAGGGCATCGCTTTCGGTCCCTCCCTCTATGGCTCCGACCCAACGACTGTTGATGACGGCTCTCCATGCCACATAGGTGGCGATGGGGATCGCTGGCACCCATACCGGAACCCTCGGGCCACGCGCCGGCGAACCGTCGTCAGCCTTGGCAGCAGCGAGACGCCGCACGAGCGGAGAGAACGACGTGGCTAGGAGCGCGACCGAGAAGATGAGCGATGTTTCCCGGGTGAGAGCCGCTGCCACCAGTCCCGCGGCGGCCAGGGCCCAGCGTTGTCGGCGGAGAGCCAAAAGCGACGCGATGAGGAACGCTCCGACCACCGCTTCGGTGAGGTTCTGGGAGATGGCCACCACATAGCCACCCCAGGCGGCAGGGATGAGTCCGAGCCACGGTGACCGCTCGTGCATGCGGGCCAAGCGTGCCGCCACCGTCCCGATCACGCCGACGGCGACCACGTTCACGGCGATCATCATCCACGGGACCACCTCGGCGCGGCCGAACCCGGACACCAACCAGACGATGAACGGGTAGCCGATCCGCTTCTGCCAGTAGGCGGGCCGATCGAAGGTGATACCGAACTCCTCGACCTCGGAGGTGAACGGGTTGCGCGACAGGCGGTAGTAGCGCTGTCCGTCGTAGCCGAACGCCCCCTCGACGATGAACATGTCGGGGTTGACGGCCGGATCGGTCACCTCCTCGCCGGCCAGGATGAACACCGTCGCGTCGAAGTCGTGGTTGGCGAGCCTCAGACCGACGAACAGAGACGAGATTGCCACCATGGCAACGCCGACCAGCAGTTCGGCCCGCCACCCACTGACCGGTCTTCCTGCTGGACGATCGCTGGACTCGACGGCTGGCGTTCGGCCCCCTGGGGGTGACTCGTCTGGGGCAGGCATCTGTTGACCATCGGTAGACAGGTGGGCACGTTTAGCCCTGTTCCACCGAAAGGCAAGCCTTCCGGAGGAGTTCGGTCGCCGGCCTAGCAGCCGACGTCTTCGCTGCTAGGACCGGCAAAGGCGATCTCCGCAGGTCGGGGGCTCCGCTACAAAGGGCTCTGCCCCCGAACCCCCGCCCCGTCCTCCGCTCCACGTCGTTGGACAGCGGAACACCACCGGTGACCGCCAGAGAAGCGGATTCGTCTGGGGGACCATGGTCAATTGAGCAGATACAAGGTCCGATCGGTGGATCGAGGTTTAGGAGGCGAGCCGACAAGCGCACAGAGCGAGACGTGACACGTTCGCCGAGCGATCAAGCCTCGGAGCAGCGCCCCCCCGCCAATTGGGCTGTCTGGTCGCGGAGGCGGCAGCCCGTGGGTGACCGTGACCACGTTGTGAGTGCCAAGATGGCCCGTCGTCACGACGACTGGGAGACGATTGGTGGTCAGATCCGCAGCACCTGCCGACGGCCAGCCGAGTCCAGATGATGGTGGGTCGATTTCACGTCCGATTCGATGGATCGCGTTGGGCATGAGTGGTCCTCCCGTGGCTGAGCCGACGTCACTGTCGTCACCGTCGACGGTCGAGCGGCAGAACGACGAAAGCAACGACGGCGCCGGTCGGTCGGGTCGGGGCGAGCGCCGAGAGCAGGCGGTCCAGATCGTGCTGGTTGCCGTGGTGGTCGCGGTGGTGGCCGGCGCGGTCGTGTTCAGCTGGTTCAACCGGCGGTTGTTGATACCCGATCCGACCACATGGGAGAAAGGGCGGCTGGTCACCTCCACCTTCGACCCTCCGACCAACAAGGTGGAGCTGTTCCACAATCAGGGTGACGGGCAGTTCTTCGTCCACATGGCTCAGGATCCGTTCATCCGCCAACCCGAACGGATACAAGGGGGGCCAGCCGAGCAGGCCTACCGCCTCCAGCGTCCGCTGTTCGGCTGGGTGGGGTGGGTGTTGACCGGGGGTGATTCCTCCCGTGCCGCGTGGGTGATGGTCGGGCTGACCGTGGCGTCGGTCGTGGGGTTGGCAGCGGTTGTGGCGACCTTGGCCGTACGGCTGGGTCGCAGCCCGGCGTGGGGGCTGGCCGTCCTCGGGTTCCCCGGTGTCCACGTCGACCTGTTGCGGTGTGGTCCCGAAGCTATGGGCACTGCTCTGCTCGGTTTGGGCATCGTGGCGTTGGGTCCGGCCTGGCGCGTCGGTCCGTGGGGCGTAGACCACTGCCGGCTCGGATCGCGTCGACGGCTGGTGGCCTTGGGCCTTTTCGCACTGGCTGGTCTGACCCGAGAGTCGTTCCTGGTGGTGCCTTTCGTGCTCAGCGCGGTGTGGTGGTGGCAGGCCCGCTGTGGCCGCTCGTCGACGCCGTCGGGCTGGTTAGCGGCCTGGGGCTGGCCGGTGCTGAGCGCAGTTCCCTACGTGATTTGGGTGCTGGTCCTGAGGATCTCGGTTGGTGCCTGGGCTCAGGGATCGGGTGGCGGTCAAGAGTTGGCCGGCGAGCGGATGGCCTCGCTCCCCTTCGGGGGGTTGGTCGATGTGGTGACGCAGTGGCGCGTCGGTGAGGTGCTGTCGGTGGCCTTGATCCTGGTGCCGGCTGCCTTGGGAGCCGTCCGCAGTCGCAGTTTGGAGTGGCGGTCTCTGATCGCTGTCCATGTCCTCATCTCGGCCACTTTCGGTGCGGTCGTCTGGTACACGTGGGTCGGCTTCGCCCGGGTGTTGCTCCCCTTGTCCCTGGTCGGACTCCTGGCCGTGTTGGATCGGCGGGGTTCATCGACTGGAACCTGAGCACCGCTAGCCCGGTGATGATGCGCTGCACCCGGTGAGTCGGGTCCTGTCGGCCCAGCCCCTACGGCCCCTGGGGCGCCATCGCTGGTTCTGATGGTGGTGGCACCGGCGGGGCGGTGCCGTTGTAGCCCCGGGAGGCTCTGGCCACCACCGCCAGGACCAGAACCGGCATTGTCATGCGGGCTCCGTTGGCGTCCAAGGCCAGCACGTCGTGGCCCAGGACGGTCAAGAACGCGAGCTGTAGGGCGATGGCGGGGGCCAGGGGATGGCGGAACCCGATCCGAGTCAGTACCACCAACGCGAACGCGACCGAGCCGATGACTGTGACCATGGCGATTGGGGCTTTGCCATCCATCCATGCCCGCGTGGCGCTGGCAAGCCCCCCGAACGGGTACGTGAACTCGATTACGCCGGCGCTGTTGTCGGTGACCAGGAAGTGGAGCGCGATCCACCACGTGGCGACCACTGCGCCCGGAATTGCCACCAGGGCCAGTCGGGGGCGATCGCGGTAGTGGATGAGCAGTCCGAGCGGCAGGAGGATCAGTGACTCCTTGGCCAGAACCGCGACCACCGCGGCCACCACGGCCCACCGGTGACGGCCTCGGACCGAAAGGGCCAGCGCGGTTAGCGCGGCGGCCAGGGCGTAGGAGTCGGCGAGTGTGAAACGAAGGGCCATCCAAGCGCCGGGAGCTAACACGAAGGCGAGCGTGGGCAGGGGGCCTCCCCCCAGGGCCAACGACAGACGGCCGGTAGCAACGGCGCCGGCCAGGACCGCCACTACGCCGGTGAGGAAGATGGCCAGTACGAGGCCGTCACCACCACCCCCGGGGTGGAGGGCCCAAGCGGTCAGCGGGAAGGCCATCCGCTGGAGCCGATAGCGAGGGCGGTCCAGGTGCTCGGCCACCCGATCGAGATGGAACGGGTCTCGAGCCACGGCGTAGTACTGCTGGCCGTCGTGACCGAGACCCGGAGGTAGCGGATCGTCGGGAAAGTCGTGAAGGATGGCGCGCGCCGACGGCCCTTGAGCGCCGGGGTTCACCACGTTGGCGGGGTGGACTCCAGGTATGAAGGCGTTGCGGTAGGCGCCGTAGCCCAATAGGAGCGCTCCGAGAACGGCCAGCAACACGACGGCGTGACCGTCTTGTGTGGAACGCTGCCGCGGGGGCGCGGAGCCGGTGGCGAGCATCTCGTTCCTGTCGGCAGAGTCCGGCCCCTCGTTGATGGAACGTGTGTTCGGTTCACCTGGTCGTCGGGCCGATAGGCTCTGACGCCGTGTCCGACTCATTGGTGATCCGTGGTGCCCGAGAGCACAACCTGCGCAACGTCGACTTGGACCTGCCACGAGACAAGCTCATCGTGTTCACCGGGTTATCGGGCTCGGGCAAGTCATCCCTGGCCTTCGACACGATTTACGCCGAAGGCCAACGTCGCTATGTGGAGTCGCTGTCGTCATATGCCCGCCAGTTCCTCGGCCAGATGGACAAGCCCGATGTCGATTTCATCGAGGGTCTGTCGCCGGCGATCTCGATCGACCAGAAGTCGGCCAGCCGGAACCCTCGCTCCACCGTGGGCACGGTCACCGAGATCTACGACTACCTGCGGCTCCTATTCGCCCGGATCGGCGTTCCCCACTGCCCAGAGCACGGGGTGGTCATCTCCCGCCAGACGCCCCAGCAGATCGTCGACCGCGTGCTGGACCTTCCCGAGGGCACCCGATTTCAGGTCCTGGCTCCGGTGGTTCGCGGCCGCAAGGGCAACTACGAGACCCTCCTGGCCGACCTGGCAGCTCAGGGCTATGCCCGGGTGCGGATCGACGGCGAGGTCCACGAGCTACCCGCCGAGGTCGAGTTGGCCCGCTACGAGGTCCACCACATCGAGGTGGTCATTGACCGATTGGTTCGGCGCGACGGCATGGAACGTCGCCTCACCGACTCGTTGGAGGCTGCACTGGCGCTGGCCGATGGTGTGGCCGAGGTGGAACTGGTACCGCGGGACGGAGACGGACCTGGCGAACGTCTCACCTTTTCCCAACACCTGGCCTGCCCGGTCGATGGCGTCAGCTACGACGAGTTGGCACCCCGCAACTTCTCGTTCAACTCGCCATATGGAGCCTGTCCTCGCTGTGACGGCCTCGGCACCCAGTTCGAGGTAGATGTCGACCTGGTCGTCCCCGACCCGGACCAGACCCTGGCCGATGGGGCGATCGCCCCGTGGGCTGGTGGTCACCTCCAGTACCACCAACGGTTGTTGGAGTCGTTGTGTGCAGAACGAGACATCCCCATGGACGTCTCGTGGTCATCGCTGACCGCCAAGCAGCAGAAGTTGCTCATGTTCGGTACCGGCGGGAGCAAGGTCGAGGTTCGGTACAAGAACCGATTCGGCCGGGCCCGTTCCTACAACGCCACCTTCGAGGGTGCGGTCACATGGATCCAGCGCCGCCATGCAGACACCGAGAGCGAGAGTCAGCGTGAGCAGTTCGAGGGCTACATGCGGGAGGTTCCGTGCCCTGCCTGCGATGGGGCCAGGCTCAAGCCCTTCACGCTGGCGGTCACCGTCGACGGCCACAACATCAACCAGCTCTCCTCCATGTCCATTCGTGAGGTTGCCGCCGCCTTCTCGGCGATGACGATCTCGGATCGGGATCGGATAGTCGCTGATCCGATCCTCAAGGAGGTAAACGCCCGGCTCGGGTTCCTGCTCGACGTCGGGCTCGACTACCTGTCTCTCCATCGTTCGTCGGCCACGCTGGCTGGTGGCGAGGCCCAACGGATCAGGTTGGCCAGCCAGATCGGCTCGGGACTCGTCGGTGTGCTGTACGTGCTCGACGAGCCCTCGATCGGCCTTCACCAACGGGATAACCGCCGGCTCATCGACACCCTTCAGAGGCTCCGAGATCTCGGCAACACCGTGCTGGTGGTGGAGCACGACGAGGACACCATCGCCGTCGCTGATTACGTGGTCGACATCGGCCCCGGCGCCGGAGAGCACGGCGGTGCCATCGTGCACGCCGGCAGTTTCAAGCAACTCCTCAAGAACAAGGAGTCGGTTACCGGTCAGTACCTGGCCGGCAAACGGTCGATCCCGGTCCCATCCAGCCGGCGTCCGGCCACCGGTACCGAGTTGCGGGTGGTCGGAGCCCGCGAGCACAACTTGAACAGCATCGACGTCTCGTTTCCGCTCGGTCAGTTCGTGGCCGTCACCGGCGTTTCCGGGTCGGGTAAGAGCACCCTGGTCAACGACATCCTCTTGCGGGCATTGATGCAGAAGATCTACCGATCCAAGACGCCGCCGGGCCTGCACAAGAAGGTCACCGGGATCGAACACCTCGACAAGGTGATCGACATCGACCAGTCACCGATCGGTCGCACGCCCAGGTCCAACCCCGCCACCTATACCGGGGTGTTCGATCACATCCGCAAGCTGTTCGCCCAGACCACCGAAGCCAAGGTCCGGGGCTACATGCCGGGCCGGTTCAGCTTCAACGTCAAGGGTGGGCGGTGCGAGAACTGCGCTGGCGACGGCACCATCAAGATCGAGATGCACTTCCTTCCCGACGTGTACGTGCCTTGTGAGGTGTGCAAGGGCGCCCGGTACAACCGAGACACGCTCGACATCGAGTTCAAGGGTCGGTCCATCGCCGAGGTGCTCGACATGCCGTGTGAGGAGGCGCTGGAGTTCTTCGCCAACCAGCCGGTGATCGCCCGCCACATGCAGACCCTGGTCGACGTCGGGCTTGGGTACGTGCGCCTGGGTCAACCCGCGCCCACCCTGTCGGGTGGAGAGGCTCAGAGAATCAAGCTGGCGTCGGAGCTGTCCAAGCGATCCACCGGTCACACCATCTATTTGCTCGACGAGCCCACCACTGGTCTGCACTTCGAAGACATCCGCAAGCTGCTCACCGTCCTCGGACGCCTCGTCGACCAGGGCAACACGGTGCTGGTGATCGAACACAACCTGGACGTGATCAAGACCGCCGACTGGATCATCGACCTCGGTCCCGAAGGCGGATCCGGCGGAGGCACGGTGGTGGCCGAGGGCACCCCAGAGCAGGTGGCCGAGAACCCCGAGTCTCACACCGGCCGGTTCCTGAGACCGTTGTTGGGGCTCGACTCTTGAAGCGTGTTCCCGGTCAGGAGCGATGTGTCCCGAGATCGGACCGTTGAAGCAGGGTGATGGACACACCGCGACCGAAGCTCTCATCGGTGACGGCCTCGAACTCCGGAGCCATGGCGGCCAGGAACGCGGGGGTCTGGTCCGGTACGTGGGCGTAGCCCTGGTTGACCACCCAGATGCGGTCGGCGTCAGCGGTAGCGGCAACCAGGTCATCGATGGTCCGCGGCGGTCCGTAGCGCCTCAGGGTGCCAAGTTGTTCACCGGTGCCGAGCAACTCCAACTCAGTCGATCGGTCGTCGCGGTTCCAGTTGGCCTCGAACGGGAGTCGGACGTCATCGGTGGGGAAGATGATCGCGTCTCCCGGAGCGGACTCCGCTTCCAGATAGGCGATGGCGTTGGTCCAGGCCTCGGGTTCCCGCTCAGCGAGGATCGCGATGCCGATAAGCGACGAGATGAGGAGTGCGATCGTGGCGAGGGGCATGAGGGGTGTCGGACGGTCGAGCCGCTCGGTGCCGATGGCCAGCAGTAGGGACAAGCCGAATGCACTTGCGGTGGTGTAGCGCGGGATCAAGTGGTTGTGAACGAGGCTGAAGGCGAGCAGGGCCGAGAACGACACAACCCCCCACGCCAAGGGCTGGAGGTGACGGAAACGCTCCAAGGGAGTGGAGGCGGCACTCGCTGAGCGGGTAGCGATTACGGCCCCGATGATCATCATGGTGGCCATGATCAGGGCCAGTATTGGAACTGGGCTTGAGTACTCAGACAGTACGGCGGGCAGATCACTCCACTTGGGAGGCGGATCCCAGTTGGCAGGGCCTTCCTTCCCGAGGCCGTTGGCAACGAGAGCGAGCAGTACAGCACCTCCCGCCACATAGCCGCCAAAAGCGCGCTGGATGCAGGATCTGCCGGGCCGAGATGCCAGAAGGGCCAGGGCTTGGGCGCCAAGTTGCATCATTGCCAAGCCGTGGGCGAAGGGCAGGAGGACACAGCAGCCGGTGTGCAGGACCCACCAGCGGCGCTGGGTCGGACGGTCGATTCCATGATCGAGAGCAGCCCACGACGTCACCACGATCAGGCAGACCAAGGCATAGCTGCGAATCTCGTTCCCGAGGTCGACGACGATGTACGCGCTAGCGGCCAGGATCCCGGCGCGGGCCCCAACGGCACGCCCGAACTGGCGAACGGTGAGAAGGGTGAAGGTGATCAGGGCGGTGGCCATGGTCACGATGGGGAGTGCCCTGATCCACCACGGGCTGGTGGAGACGCGAGTCCATCCCGCGATCATCACGTAAAAGGCACTCATCGTGCCGTGCTCGCCTCTGATCGAGGTCCAGGGTCGGGGGGCAGCGGCCAGGCTGTAGGCCTCGTCGAGCCAGTACTCGTGCGGACGAGACCACACAGCCAGTAATGCGAAGACAGCCGTGGCCGCCACGATGTATCCGATGGTCCTTCGATCACGCCATGGCGCAACGGCGTCTAAACGACGGGTGTTCGGACTGCTGGTGGTGACGACCTCGTAGGTCATTCGTGGGGTTCCCTCGGTGGAGGCGACGCAAGGCTGTTCACCTGATCGGCATGTAACGGATCATTTGATCGGCATAATCTGTCCCTGATTGACGGGATTGGGTGGAATCGGCCCGGCATCTGCCGCCGGCGGCGATCGTCCTCACGGCATTTCGGTGTGGCGTACGTTTGACCCGCCATCATTGGTGCGTGACCACACCCGCCAAGCCGCTGCCCGAGCCCCGATCCCGGTATTGGAGACCGGCTGGGCTGGTCCTGGTGACTGGGGGATTGCTGGTGACGGTGATCACCGGATCTCCCCAGTGGCTCGTGCTGGCGGGCTTCAGCACTGCCGGAGCGTTCGGAATACCCATGGTGCTGGCGGACTCTCCGGGCCTGGCTCGGCGACTTCTGCCCGTAGCTCTCGTCTTGGTGGCGGTCTTGGCGGCCATGGCGGCTGTCGCTCGCGCCACCAGTGATCTGCCCCAGCGCGACCGTGAACACGACGGGGGAGTGATCGTCACCCGGGCGGCCGCTGTTGAGTTGTTGCACGGACGTAACCCCTACACCGCTGACTTCGCGCCGGTGTTGCCGGCATCGTGGCGAAAGGTGCAGGGAGCCGATGGCGAGTTGGTCGACAACCCTGTCGGGAGCCACTTCCCCTACCTTCCGGCGGCGGCACTGGTGAACGTTCCGTTCGTGGCCGTGGCCGAGGTGTTCGAGCGGGCCTGGGATCCTCGGGTTCTCGGTTGGGTCTCAGTGGTTGGAGCGAGCGTCGCCCTGGCCCGCAGGCCCGAGCCAGCGTGGGCACGACTCGGAGCGGTTCTAGGGGTCGGATCGGCGTTCGCCGTCATCTACCTGTCGTGGGGGACCAACGACGCCTTCGCTGTAGCCCTGGCCGTGACCGCGTTGGCCGTGGCCGACCGGAGCCCGGGGTGGGCGGGAGTGGCCCTGGCCGTTGCGGTGTCGGCCAAGCTGCTGTTGGCGGTGCTGCTGCCCCCTCTGGCACTGGTGGTTTGGATGTCCGGAGGCTGGGCAGCCTTGCGGCGTTGGTGGACCTTTCCGGCGGTGATGACGGCGACCATCCTTCCAGCGCTGGTTGTGGACCATCGGAGCTTCCTCGACGACGCGGTGTGGTTCAACCTGGGCCGCGTCGAGCCCCGCATGCCCACCTCTGGGCTCGGCCTTCCCGCGGTAGCACCCGGGTTGGACGGGCCGGCCCTGGCGTTGATCACCGCGTTGGGGTTGGTTGTGGCCCTGGTGGTGCCGCTGATGGCGGTTCGACGGTGGCCTTCGGTGTGGACGGCGGGTGCCTCGGCGGGTCTGGCGTTGCTGGCGGTCTTGATCCCGGCTAGGACGTTCCAGGTCAACTACCTGGTTCTGGTGGCGGCGCTGTTGCCGCTCGTGCTGATGGAGGTTGCGAGCCGGACAGGCGGGGAGATGTCAACGCGCCACTAGTTTCCGGCCATGACCACGAAAGATATTGCCCCTGTGTCTGACGGCCCGCCCCTTCGGCCGGACGCCTTGTACCACCTGATCAGCGAGGCCGACTGGGTGGTTGCGCAGCGATCTGGCCTGGTGTCGCCCCCGTCGCTCGAGACCGAGGGGTTCGTGCACTGCTCGTGGGGTCATCAGGTGGCAGGAACGGTGGCCCGCCACTTCGGTAACGGTTCCGGACTGACGGTGCTCGAGGTCGATCCGGCCGGACTGGGGAAGGTCGCTCTGGTCGAGGAGGACACCGCCGCTGTGGGTCAGCCGTTCCCCCACATCTACGGGGCCATCCCGGTGGAAGCGGTGGTGTCGGTGTCCTCGCTGGCCTGACTCCTGACTCCTGATTCCTGGCTCCGGAGTCCTGGCTCCTGACTCCTGGCTCCTGGCAGCGGAGCAGGATCAGGCCGGAACGGGCCGGGCGCCCGACAGCGGGTTGCCCTGGGTGATGTCGAGCATCCGCTGGAGTGACACCTTGGCCCACTCGGTGGTGACAGCGTCGACCTCGATCTGGTTGAGCACCCGGCCCTCGACGAGGTTCTCCAAGATCCATGCCAGGTGGGGTGCGTCGATGCGAAACATGGTCGAGCACGGGCACACCAGCGGGTCTAGCGAGACCACCTTCTTGTCTGGAGTCTCCTGTGCCAGACGGTTGACGAGGTGGATCTCGGTGCCGATGGCGATGGTGGCTCCAGCGGGCGCGGCGGCGACGGCCTTGATGATGAAGTCGGTGGATCCCACCTGATCGGCGATGCTGCACACCTCGTGGGCGCATTCGGGGTGAGCGATCACGATGCCGTCGGGGTTCTCGGCGCGGAACGCGGCGACGTGGGTCGGGCTGAAGCGTTGGTGTACCGAGCAGTGCCCCTTCCACAACAAGAAGGTGGCCGCTTGGATGTCTTGCTCGGCGAGCCCACCGAGCTCTTGGCGGGGGTTCCACACCACCATGTCGTCGTGGGTGTACCCCATAGCGATGCCGGTGTTGCGACCCAGGTGCTGGTCGGGGAAGAACAGCACCTTGCGCCCTTGGGTGAAGGCCCACTCCAGCACTGCTCTGGCGTTGGTGGAGGTGCACACCGCTCCGCCGTGTTCACCGACGAAGGCCTTGAGCGCGGCTGACGAGTTCATGTAGGTGATCGGGATCAACTCGGACACGTCGATGATCTCTGCCAGCGCGTCCCACGCTTCGGTGACCTCGTCGAGGTCGGCCATGTCAGCCATGGAACAGCCGGCGTTGAGGTCGGGAAGTATCACCGACTGGTGGTCGGCGGTGAGGATGTCGGCGGACTCGGCCATGAAGTGCACCCCGCAGAACACGATGTAGTCGGCATCGGGGCGTTCCTGGGCCAGGACCGACAGGCGGTACGAGTCACCTCGGGCGTCGGCCCATTTCATGATCTCGTCTCGCTGGTAGTGGTGACCGAGGATGAACAGCCGGTCGCCGAGGGTGGCCTTGGCGGTGCTGATCATGGATTCCAGCTCGTCTGGGCTGGCGTCTCGGTACCGCTCGGGGAGTGGGGTCTGGAGCCTGAGCATTGGGTGGTTGAACCTCCGTGGGAGATCCTGCTCGGTGGCCGGTGGGGACAGCCTGGTCGCCTCGCCCACGGGGATGTCGGCCACAGGATCGGATATGGCGCCGGATACCAGGCCGGCACTGCGGACTCTATCGGTCGGGAGCCGCCGACCGGGCCAATGAACCTTCGCCTGTACTGGACCAGGAGAGGGCGACCGGTCCGCGGGGTGGGAGGTGGCCTCGTCATCCGGCAACCTGTGGGGGTGGTGCAACGTCCCCCGGCCGGTTCGATCCCGGACTCTCCCGGTTCCTACCAGTTCAAAGACGGTGAGGGGCGAGTCATCTACGTGGGTAAGGCGAAGTCGCTGCGATCTCGCCTTTCCAACTACTTCCAGGCCAACCTTCCGCCTCGCACCGCCCAGATGGTGGCCACAGCCGAGACGGTGGAGTGGATCCAGGTCCGCAACGACGTCGAGGCCCTGCTCCTCGAGTACAGCCTCATCAAGGCCCACCGTCCTCGGTTCAACATCCGCCTGATCGACGACAAGAGCTACCCGTATCTGGCCGTCACCGTCGGAGACGAGTGGCCCAGGCCCATGGTCATGAGGGGTGCTCGTCGCAAGGGAGTGCGGTACTTCGGCCCCTACGGTCATGCCTACGCCATACGCGAGACCTTGGATCTGCTGTTGCGGACCTTCCCGGTGCGAACCTGTTCGGACAACAAGTTCGCTCACCATGAGCGGCTCGGCCGGCCGTGCCTCTTGTTCCACATCGAGAAGTGCTCGGGCCCCTGCGTCGGTGAGGTCGACGCGGCCACCTACCAGCGTCATGTGGAGGAGCTCCTGCGATTCCTGGAGGGTGACACCGACGAGGTCGTGGCCCGACTGGAAGACGAGATGCATGCTGCCGCCACGGATCTGGAGTTCGAGAGGGCAGCCCGGTTGCGGGACCGCCTGAGTGCGGTGTCCAAGGCCATCGAACGTCAACAGATGGTCGCCGACCGCAACGAGGACCTCGACGTGTTCGGGGTGGCCGAGGACGATCTGGAGGCTGCCGTCCAGGTGTTCCACGTGCGTCGGGGCCGGGTCGTGGGACGCAAGGGCTTCGTGATCGACAAGGTCGAAGATCTCAGCCCCGCCGAGCTCGGTGCTCGCATCTTGGAGGCGTTCTACGACGAACCTCCTCCCATCGGGATGCCCAGACAGATCCTGGTTCAGCGTGCTCCCGACGACGTCGACGTGTACGAGCGCTGGCTGAGCGGGCTGAGGGGTTCCGCGGTCACGATCCGGGTTCCCCAACGAGGAGACAAGCGGACCCTGCAAGAGACGGTGGCCCACAACGCCCGCGAGGAGCTGGTCCGCCACCGCCTGAAGCGGGCCACCGACCACAACAGCCGAGCCCGAGCGTTGAACGAGCTTCAGGAGCTGCTCGACCTACCCGAGTCACCGTTGCGCATCGAGTGCTTCGACATGAGCCACCTTCAAGGGACCGACTACGTGGGTTCGATGGTGGTGGTGGAAGACGGCCTACCTCGCAAGTCCGAATACCGGCGCTTCAAGATCCGTAGCGGTCAAGGTAATGACGACTTCCGGGCCATGGAGGAGGTACTAACTCGACGGTTCACCGCCTACCTGGCCGATCGGGACAAGCCGGCATCGGAGCGAGGGCGCTTCTCCTATCCGCCCCAGCTCCTGGTGGTCGACGGGGGCAAGGGACAGCTGGGCGTGGCCGTGCGGGTCCTCGAGGAGCTGGGGCTGGACGAGGAGATCCCGGTGGCGTCGCTGGCCAAGCGGTTCGAGGAGGTGTACCTGCCTGGTTCCCCGGATCCGGTGCGGATCCCCCGCCAGTCCGAAGCCCTGTACCTGCTCCAACGTCTGAGAGACGAGTCCCACCGGTTCGCCATCACGTTCCACCGTGAACTGCGCGGCAAGAGGATGACCTCGTCGGCGTTGGACGGCATTCCCGGTCTGGGCCAGGCCCGGCGGACCCGTCTCACCAAGGAGCTGGGCGGGGTGAAGGCGGTCAAGACGGCGTCGCTGGAACAGCTCAAAGCGTTGACTTGGCTGCCTGACGCCGTTGGGGAGGCGGTTCACGCTCGTTTCCACGGCGGGTGATCGCCAGCCATGTCGCACTGACTGGTCGAGTCCCGATCCGCTCGCCTCCGAATCGTCCGAGCCGAGCTGGCCGGAACCGTGGCGGCGGCTTGCATCGGCGGAGGCTGGATCGACGCCTAGCGTGGAACCCATGGCCGACGACATCGACCTCTGGGAAGCTCATGCCGGCTGGTGGCAGGACGGCTTCACCGACGGGGCAGACCCCGAGTACACCGAACAGATCCTGCCGTTGGCCTCTGACCTGTTGGCCGGTTACAGCCGGGTTCTGGACGTCGGCACCGGAGAGGGCCAGGTTGCCCGCCTTGCCGTGGATGGTGGTGCCGAGTTGGTGGTGGGCATCGACCCGACCGCCAACCAGGTGGCGGAGGCTGCCCGACGTGGTGGTGGTCCCAGCTACGCCCGCAGCGGTGCCGATGCGTTGCCGTTCGCCGATGCCAGCTTCGACGCGGTGATCGCATGTCTGGTGTTCGAACACATCGAGACCGTTGACGACGCGATCGGTGAGGTGGCCCGCGTGTTGTCACCGGGCGGGCGGTTCGCCTTCTTCTTGAACCACCCCCTGCTCCAGACCCCCGGTAGCGGATGGATCGACGATCAGGTGCTGGATCCGCCCGAGCAGTACTGGCGCATCGGGCCCTATCTGGTGGAGGACAGTTCGGTCGAGGAGGTGGAGAAGGACGTGTTCATTCCCTTCATCCACCGACCCATGAGCCGTTACGTGAACGCCATGGCCGACGCCGGGCTCACCCTTCGTCGGATGCTCGAACCGGCCCCACCGGCGGGCTTCCTGGCCCGCGCCGCCGAGTACGCCGAAGCGTCCTCCATCCCCCGCCTCTTGGTACTGGTGGCCGAACGTGAGGACCGGGTTTGACATCGTCGCCGTCGGACGGGGCGCTACAGGGTGCCGGGCCGGGATCCGGTGACGATGTCGGCCCCGACGAAGCCGACTCGGTGGCAGCCAACTCGCAAACAGAAGATCGGCCCGATGATTCCCGGCTGCGTGCCCTCGGACTCATCGGCGACCCGCCGGGGGATCGGGTAGGTGACGAGGACCCGACGTCGACCCTGCACCAAGACGTCGGGGGTGACCCAGGGGTGGCCGACACCCCGATGTGGTTGTCGCACCATCCGCCCCGTGACTACGAGCGCTGCGCGACCGTGGCCGGTCTTCACGTCTGTCGGCGGTGCCTCGTGCTCTACCCGTTGGCGCTGGTGGCCGGTGTCGTGGTGACCATCGGAGACTGGTGGGACGGGGCCTGGGACCCATGGGTGCTCTGGTTGTTCCCGCTACCGGGCGTGGTCGAGTTCGTGCTCGACAACCTCGGGGTGGTCTCCTACCGGCCGAAGCGCCAGGTCGCCTTGTCGGCGATGGGTGCGGTGGCAGCGGGTGTGGGCTACGTGCGCTACCTGGGCGACTTCACCGATCCGCTGGTGTGGTCGGTGGTGGCGGTCTACACCGCGGCATGCCTTTCTGCGGCGGTGATCGGAGGGGTGCGGCGCCAGCGGACCGCTCTCGCCGAGGCGTCAGAACCGACCACGACCATCGGGGGACCGGGGTGAACGAGTACGCGATCATCAGCGGCCTGTCGGGGGCTGGTCGGTCGACCGCGGCAGACGTGTTGGAGGACCAGGGCTGGTTCGTCATCGACAACCTGCCCGTTGCCTTGATTCCCGACGTGGCTGGCTTGGTCCCGGTGTCCACCAGCGGTGACAGCCGCGTGGCCTTGGTGGTCGGGGCGTCGTCGGATCCCTACGAACTCTCCTCGATGCTGGCTTCGCTGCGGGCCAGCGGCGCCCGGGTCAGGACGTTGTTCCTGGACGCCCGCACCGACGTCCTGGTCCGTCGCTTCGAGAGCACCAGGCGGCGCCATCCGATCAGCGCCGGTGCCCTGTTGGAGGCCGCCATCGAGCGTGAACGCGAGCAGCTCCAGACGATCCGGGCTGAAGCGGACGCCATCATCGACACCAGCGACCTCAACGTGCACCAGTTGAGCCGACGGGTGGGGGAGATCTTCGACGATTCCACCGATGCACCCGGGATGCAGGTCACCGTCACCTCGTTCGGCTACAAACACGGCATCCCCGTAGACGTGGACCTGGTCTTCGACTGCCGGTTCTTGCCCAACCCCCACTGGGTGGAGGAGCTCAGGCCGATGGACGGACGAGACGATGCGGTGAGCACCTACGTGTTGGGAAGTGCAATCGCCGGGGACTTCCTCGGCCGCGTCGAGTCGCTGTTGGCCATGCTGGCTCCGGCGTACGAGGCCGAAGGCAAGGCATATCTGACGGTTGCCTTCGGGTGTACTGGGGGAAAGCACCGGTCGGTGGCGATCGCCGAGGAGATGGCGCGGCGCCTGGCCGGTCATGGTCTGGTGGCGGGGGTAGCCCACCGCGACGTCGACCGGAGCTGAGCGGCGGCACGGGATGGCCGGGCCTGGCCGGGTTGGTTGGCTGGCTCGGGTTGGGTCGAACCAGTGGCGAGCTCATCGGGCTTTCGTCGGGGTTCGGGGTGTCAACTAGGTTCCAGCCTGAGCCGGGCGGGTCGCCTGCGGCCCCGGACCCGGCGTCTCGAGACCATCCATGAGGGGTACTTCAGCCATGACCATCCGTGTCGGTATCAACGGGTTCGGCCGCATCGGGCGCAACTTCTTCCGGGCCGTCAAGCAGCAGGGCGCCGACATCGACTTCGTCGCCGCCAACGACTTGGGCTCGGTGGCCACCATGGCCCACCTGCTCAAGAACGACTCGGTCATGGGCCGTTTCGCTGGTGACGTGAAGGTTCACGACGACGGCATCGAGGTCGACGGGGACGTCATCAAGATCCTGGCCGAGCGGGACCCGGCCAAGCTGCCCTGGGGTGACTTGGGCGTGGACGTGGTGATCGAATCCACCGGCTTCTTCACCGACCGGACCAAGGCCGCCGCCCATGTGGAGGCTGGCGCCCCCCGCGTGATCGTGTCGGCCCCGGCCACCAACGCCGACGCCACCTTCGTGGTCGGCGTCAACGACGACACCTTCGATGCCGAGAACCACATCGTGGTGTCCAACGCCTCGTGCACCACCAACTGCTTCGTGCCCATGATCAAGGTCCTCGACGATGCCTTCGGTGTCGAGAAGGGTCTCATGAACACGATCCACGCCTACACCGGTGATCAGCAACTGGTAGACGGCCCTCACTCCGATCTGCGCCGGGCCCGGGCCGCGGCCATCAACATCGTGCCCACTTCCACCGGCGCCGCTCGTGCCACCGGCCTGGTCCTCCAGGCCATGCAGGGCAAGCTGGATGGCACCTCGCTGCGTGTCCCGGTACCCACCGGCTCGGTGACCGACTTCACCGGCCTGCTCAAGACCGAGGCCACCGTCGACCAGATCAACGAGGCGTTCAAGGCCGCCGCATCCGAGGGTCGCCTCAAGGGCATCCTGGCCTACTCGGAGGAGCCTCTGGTGTCCTCTGACATCGTGGGTACCCCGTACTCGGTCACCTTCGACTCCGGACTGACCATGTCCCAGGGCAACCTGGTCAAGATCCTGGGCTGGTACGACAACGAGTGGGGCTACTCCAACCGCCTCGTCGATCTGGTCAAGATCGTCGGCGCCGCCAACAAGTAGTAGCGACCCCATGATCAACGGCGTTCCCCAACTGGAAGACCTCGGCGATGTCGCCGGTAAGCGGGTCCTGGTGCGTTGTGACTTCAACGTGCCCATCCGAGACGGCGTCATCACCGATGACCTTCGGATCCGGGCCGCGCTGCCCACCCTGAGCTGGCTTCAGGAACGGGGGGCGACGGTCACGGCGTGCAGTCACCTCGGTCGACCCAAGGGAACGCCCGACCCCCAGTATTCGATGGACCCGGTGCGGGCCCGCCTAGCGGAGCTCGCACCGGGGGTCGAGCTGTTGGAGAACCTGCGCTTCTCGGCCGGTGAGACCGGCGATGACGCCGCCTTCGTAGCTGAGTTGGTGGCCGGACAGGACCTCTACGTGAACGATGCCTTCGGGGCGTCGCACCGGTCTCATGCGTCCATCGTCGGCCCGCCTCGCACCCTTCCGTCGGCCGCTGGGCGGCTGTTGGAGAAGGAGGTCGAGGTGCTGTTGGGGTGTCGCAACGAGCCTCGGCGCCCGTTCATCTCGATCCTCGGTGGATCCAAGGTGTCAGACAAGCTCGGTGTGATCAACGCCTTGCTCGAGGTTGTCGACGGTCTGGTGATCGGCGGTGGGATGTGCTTTACGTTCCTGGCCGCCCAGGGCCACCAGGTGGGGGCATCGCTGTTGGAGCCAGACCAGGTAGACACCTGCCGTCGCCTGTTGGACAGCGGCGCCACCATCCACCTGCCATCCGATGTCACCGCGCTGGGTCCGGGAGGCAAGATCGGTGACCCCGCCGCGGGGGGAGAGGTGCGCCAGTTCGGAACCGATCTGCCCGAGGGGTGGATGGGCCTCGACATCGGACCGGGTACCGCGGCTGAGTTCTCCGACGTGATCGCCGATGCCCGACAGGTGCTGTGGAACGGCCCGATGGGCGTGTTCGAGGACCCCCGCTTCGAGGCCGGCACCCGCACGGTGGCCGAAGCCGTGGCCGATTGCCGTGGCTTCACGGTGGTAGGTGGAGGAGATAGCGCAGCCGCGGTCGCCCAGTTCGGCCTGGCCGACCGCATCGATCACATCTCGACCGGTGGCGGAGCTTCCCTGGAGCTGATCGAGCAGGGTGACCTGCCAGGGCTGGCGGCCCTGCGCAACGCATCCAACGCCCGCTGAAGGCAAGTCCCGACCTGCGGTCCGCCAGCCGCAATCCCGTCCCTGCCGGCTAGCGCCGGCCCACCGAACGGAGCCGTCAAATGGCCAAGGTGACCCGCAAGCCGCTCATCTCCGGTAACTGGAAGATGCATCACAACCACTTCGAGGCCATCTCCACGGTCCAGAAGCTGGCCTACCTCCTCACCAAGGACGACTACGAGGCGGTCGACGTGTCGGTGCACCCGCCCTTCACCGACCTGCGCTCGGTGCAGACCGTGCTCGAGGCCGACGAGATCCCGGTGGCCCTCGGGGCCCAGCACTGCCACTGGGAGGAGAAGGGGGCGTTCACCGGCGAGGTTTCACCGGCATTCCTGGCCAAGCTGAACGTGAGCTACGTGATCACCGGCCATTCCGAGCGTCGAGAGCTGTTCGGTGAGACCGATGACATGGTCAACCAGAAGGCCAAGGCCATCCTCAAGTGGGGCATGACCCCGATCATCTGCTGCGGCGAGACCCTCGATGAGCGTGAAGCGGGCGGCACCGAGGAGAAGGTGGCCGGTCAGGTGCGGGCCGCTCTGGCCGGCATCAAGCCCGAGCAGGTCGCCGCCCTGGTGATCGCCTACGAACCGATCTGGGCCATCGGCACCGGCCGCACCGCCAGCGCAGAGGACGCCCAGACCGTCTGTGCCCTGGTGCGGGCCACGGTGGCCGAGGTGGCCGGCGCGGAGGCGGCGGCTGCAGTTCGCATCCAGTACGGGGGCTCGGTGAAGGGTTCCAACGCGGTCGAGCTGATGGCCCAACCCGACATCGACGGTGCGCTGGTGGGTGGGGCCGCTCTGGTAGCCGAGGATTTCGCCGCCATCGTTCAGCACCACGCCGCCGACTGAGCGGCATCAAGGCCATCGAGGCGTCACCGTGGTCTGATTCGACGCGGATCGTCCGGGTCCACCTAGAATAGTTCTAGCCATTGCCGGATATATGGTTCGGCGGAAGCGAGCCGGTAGGCTCACATCGTTGTGGGGCGAGGATGAATGCTTCGACGACAATGTGGACCCGGCCTTCGCCCAGGGAATGGCACGGGTGCATCAAAGCGTTGAGGTACAAGTGATCGAAGCTACCGAGCAATGCCCCGACCAGGGCAGATCCACAGAGGTCAAGTGACCCATGAACGACCCAGTTCCAACCAGCATTGATCTGGCTCAGGAGGACAACCGGGTGACAGGAGTCGACGACCTGTTCGAGGTGATCGACGCACCGGCGGGCTCGGGAGGATCCGAAGCCGAACTGATCGCCGACGTGGTGAGCCGGGACTACGCCTACGGGTTCCACACCGATCTGGACACCGACCTCGCGCCCAAGGGGCTCAACGAAGATGTGATCCGGTTCATTTCGGCCAAGAAGGAAGAGCCCGAGTGGCTCCTGGAATGGAGGCTCACCGCCTTCCGGCACTTCTTGACTATGGAAGAGCCCAACTGGGCCTACGTGAACATGAACCCGATCGACTACCAGGACATGTACTACTGGGCGGCACCCAAGCCCAAGGGTCCGGCCCCCGAGAGCCTCGACGACATCGACCCCGAGGTCCGGGCCATGTTCGACAAGTTGGGCATCTCCCTGGCCGAACAGGAACGGCTGTCGGGCGTGGCGGTGGACGCCATCGTCGACTCGGTGTCGGTGGCCACCACCTTCAAGGACAAGCTGGCCGCTGTCGGAGTCATCTTCTGCTCGTTCTCCGAGGCCGTGCGTGAACACCCCGACCTGGTGCGCAAGTACCTGGGGTCGGTGGTCCCGGTCCGAGACAACTTCTTCGCCACCCTCAACTCGGCGGTGTTCTCCGACGGCTCATTCGCATTCGTCCCCAAGGGCGTCAAGTGTCCGATGGAGCTGTCCACCTACTTCCGCATCAACGCGGCCGAAACCGGCCAGTTCGAACGGACGTTGATAATCGCCGAAGAGGGCGCATCGGTCAGCTACCTGGAAGGTTGTACCGCTCCCCGTCGGGACGAGAACCAGCTTCACGCCGCCGTGGTCGAGCTGGTTGCGCTCGACGACGCCTCGATCAAGTACTCGACCGTGCAGAACTGGTACCCCGGTGATGCCGACGGAAACGGCGGCATCTACAACCTGGTCACCAAGCGAGGTCTGTGCAAGGGACCGCGCTCCAAGATCTCCTGGACCCAGGTGGAAACCGGCTCGGCCGTCACCTGGAAGTACCCGAGCGTGGTGCTCCAGGGAGACGACTCGGTGGGCGAGTTCCACTCGGTGGCGGTCACCACCAACCACCAGCAGGCCGACACCGGCACCAAGATGATCCACATCGGCCGCAACACCACCAGCACCATCTTGTCCAAGGGCATCTCGGCCGGTAAGGCCCAGAACACCTACCGGGGCCAGGTCAAGGTGCTGCGGTCGGCCACCGGGGCCCGCAACCACACCCAGTGCGACTCGCTGCTGATCGGTTCGGAGTGCGGTGCCCACACCTTCCCCTACGTGGAGGTCAAGAACGACAGCGCACAGGTCGAGCACGAGGCGTCCACGTCCAAGATCGACGAGGACCAGCTCTTCTACTGCCGCCAACGGGGTCTCACCGAGGAGGACGCCACTTCCATGATCGTCAACGGGTTCTGCCGCGAGGTGTTCGACGAGCTCCCGATGGAGTTCGCCGTGGAGGCCCAGGCCCTCATGCGGGTGAGCCTCGAAGGGAGCGTCGGCTGATGCTCGACATCGCAGGTTTGAAGGCGTCGGTCGAGGACCGACAGATCCTCAACGGTTTGGATCTACACATCCCGGCCGGAGAGGTCCACGCCGTGATGGGGCCGAACGGCGCCGGGAAGAGCACGCTGGCCCAGGTGTTGGCCGGCCGTGACGGCTACGAGGTCAGCGGATCGGCCACCCTCGACGGCGCCGACCTGCTCGGACTCAGCCCCGAGGAACGGGCCGCGGCCGGGGTATTCCTGGCCTTCCAGTACCCCGTCGAGATCCCCGGGGTGGGAAACATGTACTTCCTTCGCACTGCGGTCAACGCGGTGCGCGAGGCTCGCGGCCAAGAGCTCTACGACGCCCGCAACTTCCTGACCGCGGCCCGGGCCCTGATGGCCGAGCTGGAGATGGACCCGGCCTTCCTCAGCCGTTCGGTGAATCTGGGCTTCTCCGGCGGCGAGAAGAAGCGCAACGAGGTACTCCAGATGTCCATGCTGGAACCGCGGCTGGCCATCCTCGACGAGACAGACTCGGGCCTGGACATCGACGCCTTGCGGGTGGTGGCCGAAGGCGTTCAGAGGATGCGTTCCCCGGAGCGATCCATGCTGATCATCACCCACTACCCCCGGCTGTTGGAGTACGTGAAGCCCGATCGGGTCCATGTGCTCAGTGCGGGTCGGATCGTGCGCAGTGGCGGACCGGAGCTGGCCTACGAACTGGAAGACGAGGGCTACGCCGCCACGGTGGCAGACAGCTCCCGTTCGGCTGGTGTGTCGTGACCATCTGGGACGACGCCCCGGCGTTGCCGTCCAAGAGAGACGAGCCTTGGCACTACGTGTCGGTGCCTTCGATCACCCGCGTTCCCTACGAGGCGGTTGGGGGTCAGGGTTCGACCGATGCCCACCAACGGGTGGCCGCGGACCTGATCGGGCGATTGGTCGCTGACCTGGACGGTCCGCGAGTGGTAACGATCAACGGGGTCATCTGTGAAGCGTTGTCACGTTCGGCCACCCAGTCGGGCCTGACGTGGAGCGGCGATCCAGGCGTGGCGGCGGGCTTGACCGGTGCCGGTGCCGCTGAGCCAGCCGACGGCTTCGAGGCCCTCAACCGGTTGCACGCACCGACTGTCATCGCGGTTGCGGTCGACGACGGTGTGGTGGCCGATCCGATCCAGGTGGTCCACATCACCATCGGCGAGGTGCCCGATGGCACGGGTTCCCCCGGGGCGGCCAGCCCCCGGACCGCGGTGAGGGTGGGGGCGGGAAGCCATGCCACGGTGATCGAGACCTACTTGAGCGGGCCAGGGGAGTTGCTGGTCAATGCCTCGACCTCGGTGTCGGTGGGGGAGGGAGCCACCCTCCACCACCACCGCATAGAACTGGACGACACCGCCACCACCCACCTGGGTCGCACCGAGTTCGACCTGGCGGCCGGGTCCAGCCTGCGCTCGACCAGCTTCACCGCCGGCGCCACCCTGGCCCGAGCCGCCACCCTGGTGCGCCTGGCCGGAGAGCACGCCACCGCTGAGATAGACGGCCTCTACCTGCCCACCGCTGGGCGCCATCACGACCATCTGGTCACCGTCGACCATGCCTCGTCGCACTGCAACAGCTCCCAGCGGTTCAAGGGCGTGGTGAGCGCGGGCGGGAGAGGGTCTTTCACCGGTCATGTGGTGGTCCGTCCGGGAACGGTCCGTACCGATGCCCAGCAGTCCAACCGCAGCCTTCTGCTCGATTCGTCTGCCCGGTCAGACACCCGCCCATGGCTGGAGATCCTTGCCGACGACGTCCGGGCCAGCCATGGAGCCACGGTGGGACGCCTCGACGATGACGCCCTCTTCTACCTCCGCAGTCGAGGAATCCCTGAGCTCACTGCCCGTGAACTGCTGATCGACGCCTTCACCGGTGAGATCGTGGAGATGGTGGATCAGGTCGAGGTCCGTGACCACCTTCGTAGCGTCCTGCCCGAGCTCGGGTCCCACTCTGGAGGCACACAATGACCGCGTCAGACCCCGCCCCATCCGACGGGAAGGGACGTAGCAAGAGCGTTGCCCTGCGCCGAGACTGCCTGGCCACCACCGTCCCCCAGGGCGAACGCGTCTCGCTGTCGGCCGGCGGTCTGGTCACGTTGGTCCAGTCGTTGGGCGGGAGCTTCACGGTGCGCACCGAGATGGGCACCCTGTTGCGGATCGACGGCGCCGACTGCGACGCCTTGGGGCTCGAAGCTCCCGAGCGGCGGGTTCAGATCCTGTCGGGTGGCCCGTTCAACATGGACAAGGTGACCGAGGCGCTGCACACGGTCTATGACCCCGAGATCCCGGTGAGCATCGTGGAGCTCGGCCTCATCTACCGCTGTGACGAGGTGATCGATGCAGGCGGCAAGCGCCACATCCAGATCGACATGTCCATGACCGCCCCGGGCTGCGGCATGGGCGATGTGTTGCGTGCCGATGCTGGCCGTGCGGTTGCTGCCCTACCTGGCGTGGACGAGGTCGATGTGACCCTGGTGTGGGAGCCGCCGTGGTCGGTTGACCGCATGTCCGAGGAAGCCCGCCTCCAGCTCGGTCTGCTCTAACCCCGGGGTGAGGTGGTCGGGAGCGTCGTCCCCGCTCGTGCTGGGGCACAGTACGGCCGACGATGATGCCGGTCGGGCGGGGGCAGCCAGCTATCCTGCTTCGGTCCCTGGCAACGGGGATACCGCACTGAAAGGTCAATCGTGGTCCCGTTTCTCGTAGTCATCCATGTGATCGTGTCGGTCGGCCTGCTGGTGTTGGTGTTGTTGCACAGCGGTAAGGGCGGCGGCCTTTCGGACATGTTCGGCGGCGGCATGGGCGCCGCGGCGCAGGGCTCCACCGTGGTGGAGAAGAACCTGGATCGCATCACCGTGGCGTTCGCGGTGGCCTTCGGCTTCACCTCGCTCGCTCTCGGCCTGATGATGAGCACCCCCACCTGACCATTCGGGGTCGACAATTCGGCGGGTACCTGGTCGGCGCAACGGTGGCCCGCGCCCGGACCGTTATTCAACTGGTTGGTTGACAACCTGCCTCCCTGGGCATACCGTCTTCATCAACCAAACGGTTGATGAAGGTGATGTGTCTGGATGGAAGAAGCGCAGATCTCCAAGGTGTTCGCGGCGCTGGCCGATCCGACCCGCCGAGACATCGTGGCCCGCTTGGCGGTGGCCGACGCCACCGTCAACGATCTGGCTGAGCCCTACGACATATCGGTGCAGGCGGTGTCCAAACACATCCGGGTCCTGGTCGATGCCGGCCTGATCACCCAGCAACGAGATGCTCAGAAACGCCCCTGCCATCTGGAAGCGGAGGTGTTCGACCTCATGACTCGCTGGATCGAGCGCTACCGACGCCAG
>WBZX01000330.1_pt1 | contig 44921 bp, 29 predicted proteins | sample 5204211 | NCBI WGS metagenome assembly WBZX01 (sample SAMN12344362, study PRJNA552823) | activated sludge metagenome | biome: Activated sludge suspended growth; feature: Nitrification reactor; material: Wastewater; isolation source: activated sludge from nitrification reactor of wastewater...
GGTGGAGTGGAACGGGCGCGACCGCAGTGAGCCGGCGGCCGCGGATTTTCCCACCCGGTTCGAAACCCAAGTGCGACGAACCTCGGAGGCCGTTGCGGTGGAATGCGGCGACGACCGTCTCACCTACGACGAACTCAACCGCTCCGCCAATCGGATTGCCCATGGACTGCGCAGGCGCGGCGTGGGGACGGACAGCATTGTCGCGCTGCTGGACGACCGGGGGCCGGCGCTGCTGTCGATGATCGTGGGCGTGCTGAAGGCCGGTGGTGCCTATCTGCCGTTGGATCCGCATCATCCCGGTGAGCGACTGGCGGAGATCCTGGCGTCCGCCCGAGTGAAGGCCGTGATATTCGGGAACCGGCAGGCGGCCTTGGCTGAGACGGTCGCGACCATGCTGCCGGCGGGTGTCGGACCGGATTTCGTTTCAGTAGAAAACTTCGAGAGGGATGCGCAAGGGGAGTGCAATCTTACCCCGGTGACGGCACAGCAACGCCTCGCCTATGTCATCTTCACGTCCGGGTCGACCGGGGTGCCCAAGGGGGCGATGGTCGAAACCAGGGGGATGATGAATCACCTTCTGACCAAAATCCCGACACTCGCGCTTGGTCCCGCAGATGTGGTTGCCCAGACCGCTTCACAATGTTTCGATATTTCCGTGTGGCAATTCCTGACCCCGTTGCTCTGCGGCGCCAAGGTTCAGATCATTCCCGACGACCTGGTGCGCGATCCGCAACGCCTGTTGGCTGAGGTTTCGGCTCGCGGCGTGTCGGTGCTTGAGGTGGTGCCCTCGTTATTGGGCGGCCTCCTGGAGGGCCCATCGTTGCCCCTGCCGCGACTGCGGTGGTTGCTGCCCACGGGAGAGGCCCTGTCACCGGACCTGTCGCGTCGATGGTTCGCCCGCTACCCGACCGTGCCGCTCGTGAACGCCTACGGTCCGGCGGAATGTTCCGACGACGTGGCGCTCGCCTGCATTCGCGAGCAGCCCGCCGAGGCTGAATTCAGGATGCCGATCGGGCGGCCGATCGAGGGGGTGCAACTGTATGTTCTGGATCGCCGTCTGGATCTCATGCCGGCCGGAGTAGCCGGAGAGTTGTGTGTGGGTGGAGTGGCGGTGGGTCGCGGGTACCTGAGTGATCCGGCGAAGACGGCCGCGTTGTTCGTCCCGGATCCCTTTTCATCCCGGCCGGGGAGCCGGCTCTATCGGACTGGAGATCTGGCCCGTCACAGGCCGGACGGCTCGCTCGAATTCGTGGGACGTCGTGATCACCAGGTCAAGATACGCGGATTCCGCATCGAGCTGGGCGAGATCGAAGCGAGACTGGCGCAGCATCCCGAGGTAGACCGTTGCGTCGTGGTCGTGGCCGAGTCGCAACCGGGACACAAGCAGTTAGTGGCCTATGTGGCGACGACGGCGACCGTGAACGCCGACCGGCTGCGGCTGTTCCTGCGGCGGACCCTGCCTGAGTACATGGTGCCGGCCACCTTCCTGTTTCTTCACTCCTTGCCGCTCACGCCGAATGGAAAAATCGACCGGAAGGCTCTGCCTACACCGGACGCGGACCGGCTGGCCGATGATTTCGAACCGCCGGCGACACCGACGCAAGACCTGGTCGCGGGAATCTGGGGCGAGATCCTGGGCCTGGAACGCATCGGGCGGCGGGATCAGTTTTTTGAACTGGGCGGCCATTCGCTTCTCGCCACGCAAGTCATGTCACGCGTGCGCGCGGCGTTTCGCATCGAACTGCCTTTGCGGACGCTGTTCGACCATCCGACGGTCGAGGCCTTTGCCTCGGCTATCGACCGGGCCGGGCTCGAAGGGGAAAGCGGACAGATTCCTCCGCTCGTGCCGGTCCCGCGGACCGATCATCTGCCGCTCTCGTTTGCGCAGCAACGCCTTTGGTTCCTGACGCAAATGGACCCGGAGAGCGGGGCGTACAATCTGCCGTTCGCCCTTCGTCTTGGCGGAGCGCTCAATCATCGAATCCTGGAACGAAGTTTTCTCGCTCTCGTACGCCGGCACGAAACTCTTCGCACCACCTTTCCGGCCGTGGAGGGGGAACCCAGGCAGGTGGTCGTCGAGGTCGACCGCTTTGCGATTCCGGTCGAAGACCTCACGGCCCTGTCGGAGTCGGAGCGGGGCACGGCAATCGGTCGCCATGCCGGAGCCCAAGCGCAGCGGCCGTTTCACCTGGATCGTGACCTGCCGATTCGTGCACTCCTGCTCAGGGTGAGTGCCGACGCCCATATCCTGCTCGTGACGGTCCATCACATCGCGGCCGATGCCTGGTCGCTGGCGGTGGTGACTCACGAGGTGGCGACGATCTATAACGCCCTGGCGAATGAGAACGATGGAGCCGGTATTCAATCCGGGGACGAGCCGGAAGCCCTGCTTCCAGTCTTGCCGGTCCAGTATCGCGACTTCGCGGCCTGGCAACGGCAATGGCTCCAGGGGGCCCTGTTGGAACGGGAGATCGGCTACTGGAAGCAGCGGCTTGGTTCCACGCCGCCGCAATTGATGCTGCCGACCGACCATGCGCGGCCCGAGCGGCAGAGCTATCGGGGCGGCCGTCTCACGTTCCACGTGCCGGGAGAAATTCTTGAACCGCTGCGGCGAGTGAGCCGGCGTCAGGGCGTGACGCTGTTTATGACGCTGCTGGCTGCCTTCAAGCTGCTGCTGTCCAAGTTGTCGGGGCAGACCGATATTCTGGTCGGTACGGATGTGGCCAACCGGAACCGCGCTGAGACGGAACAACTTGTGGGGTTCTTCGTCAACCTGTTGCCCCTGCGCACGGATCTCAGCGGCAACCCGTCCTTCGTTCAGCTCTTGGGGCGGGTGCGGGAGACAGCCTTGGGCGCCTACGCCCATCAGGATGTGCCGTTCGAAAAGATCGTGGATTCGCTCAAGCTCACGCGGGATCTCGGTCGGAACCCGCTGGTCCAGGTTCTGTTCGTCCTGCAAAACGTGCCGCCGCCCTCGCTGCAGTTGGCCGGCGTGAATGTCGAGTCGCTGGAATTCGAGCACGAGGTGTCGCGGTTCGACGTGGGGCTCTTCATGGAAGAAACGGAGGATGGCTGCGCCGGGCTCTGGAAGTTCAGCCGCGACCTGTTCGAGTCCCAGACGATTGCCGGATGGACGCAGCGATTTCTCCGGTTGTTGCAGCAGATCGGTCGCTCGCCCGAATGCGGGATCGAAACGCTTGAAATGGATGACGCGGAGGTCAAGGAGGAGCGCAGGATGGATACGAAACAGCGAAACGACGAGCGGCTGCAACGGTTCAAGGCCATCAAACCGAAACCGGTCGCGCTGGCCCAGCGCACGTTGGTGAGCGGTCGGCCGCTCGTGGACGGCCGTGCGATGCCGTGGCTCTATACACCGGCGGTGGACGATGTCGACCTGGCCGGATGGGTCCTGGACCAGCGCTCCCGTCTGCAGCGCGAACTGCTGCAGTCCGGCGCCCTGCTGTTGCGCGGGTTCGCGATGAAGACCGTGCAGGATTTCGAGTCCGTCGCGCAGGCCTTCTGCGGCGAGTTGTTCGGTGAGTACGGGGATCTGCCGCGGGAAAAGAGCGGACGCCATGTCTATGGGTCGACACCCTATCCGGCGGACAAACCGATTCTCTTCCATAACGAAAGCTCCCATATGCATCGCTGGCCGCAGAAGCAATTCTTCTTTTGCCTGCAGGCGGCGCAGGAAGGGGGGCAGACGCCGATCGTGGACGGCCGGCTGATGTTCAAGGGGCTCCGGCCGGACCTGCGTGATCGGTTGCGAGAGAAGCAGCTGATGTACGTCCGCAATTTCGTGCCGGGCGTGGATGTGAGTTGGCAGGATTTCTTTCGTACCTCCGACAAGGCCGAAGTGGAAGCCCTGTGCGCCAGGAACGGCATGGACTGGCAATGGCTTGAAAAAGACGGCCTGCGCACCAAGCAGGTCTGTCCGGCGATCATCGAACATCCCGATACCGGCGAATCGGTCTTCTTCAACCAGATCCAGCTCCACCATGTCTCCTGTTTGGAGCCGGCGGTGCGTGACTCGCTCTTGTCGATGCTCGGTATCGATTCCCTCCCGCGAAACGTCTATTACGGTGACGGCACCCCGCTCGAAGACGAGGTCGTCGAAGAGATCGGCCTGTTGTACGAACGGACTGCCGTGCGGTTTCCCTGGCAGGAGGGGGATCTCATCATGCTCGACAACATGCTGGTGGCCCATGCGCGCGATCCCTTCGTGGGACCCCGCAAGATCGTCGTGGCGATGGGTGACATGATCGCGCAATCGGCTGTTCACTCCATGACGTCATAGGGGGAGGCATGCATCAGGACACTGAGATTGAAGGGCTGCGGCTCTCGCCGCACCAGAAACGACTCTGGTTGTGGCAGTCACGCGGTCATGTCGGGCAGGCGCGAGCTTTGTTCAAGCTGGACGGTGTCTTTGACGATGAGGCGGTGCAGAAGGCGCTGGCCCACGCGATCGCCCGCCACGATAGTCTTCGCACGACATTCTACCGGGAACCCGGCATGAAGGTTCCCTTCCAGGTGATCAACGAGGAGAGCGACGTGCTCTGGCGACGGGTCGACCTTCGTCATCTGCCTGATGAGCGCGATCGCGAACAGGCTGCCGATGAAGCGGAGCATCGAACGGACGACCGGGATTGGGAGGCGCGGCCGTTGGTACGGGCCACCCTGTACCGATTGACGGATGACCACGCGCGGTTGGTTCTCGACCTGCCCGGCCTCTGCGCCGATACCTGCTCACTGTCGAATGTGGCGATCGAACTTGGCCGGCTTCTGGATGGGGACGACGGCGGGTGGGAGAGAGAGCCGCCTGTCCAATATAGTCAGTTTTCAGAATGGCACCATGACCTACTGGAAGGAGCGGAGGCGGACCAGGGGAGGGCCTGGTGGGCTCGACGCAGACCAACCGGCGACCAGGCTGTGCCGTTGCCCTTTGAGCAGGCAGGCCGTCCGGAAGGCCGGGAGCCTGCGGCTCGCCCGGTCCATCGTATCTGCTCGGCTATGGAGACGGAGCGATTGCGGGGCGCCGCGGCGACGGCGCAGGTTTCCCTACCGGTCCTTCTATATGCCTGTTGGTCGGCGCTCCTCTATCGACTGACGAGCCGCCGCGACCTGATCTGCTGGTGGCGAACCGACGGGCGCCCCTACGAGGAGTTGCAGGGAGGCATCGGATTGTTCGAGCGCTGGTTGCCGCTGCACCTTCGAATCGAGGGGAATATGGCGCTGCAGGACCTGTTGGCCTTGGCTGCGCGAGAGCATGGGCAAGCTGAGGATTGGCAACATTATTACCCCGCGGAGCAGGACGATGAGGAGGCGGTGGCTGTGCGGGAGGGGATCGGATTCGAATATGGTCGTCGAGCGAAGCCCAACCGGACGGTCGCCGGCGTCATCACCCTTGCCGGGAGCACATTCTGCGCCGAGCCCTTCAAACTCAGGCTCGCCTGTCTTGAAGACGAGGCGGATCTCGCATTGACCTGGCATATCGACGGGGAACGCATCCCCTTCGAGATGGTCCAGTCCCTGGCCGATCGTTATGTGGAGCTGCTGCGCACCGTTCCCGGCCGTCTCGCGGTGGCGATCGACGACTTGGACATCGTGGGGACTCGGGAGCGGATCAGGCTGACGCGAGAGTTGAACCAGACGGCCCGCCCGCTGGACTCTTGCCTGCCGATGCACCGCTTGATCGAAGCGCAGGCTTCGCGGCGGCCGTCATTTCCCGCCCTCGTCGCCGGAGAGCGACGGTTGTCCTACGATGACCTCAACCGGCAGGCGAACCAGGTGGCTCATGGGCTGCGGCGGCGCGGCGTGCAACCCGGCGACCGGGTCGGCCTCTGTCTCGACCGCTCTGCCGACATGATCGTGGCCATGTTGGGGGTGCTGAAAGCCGGCGCGGCCTATGTGCCGGTCGATCCGGCGCATGCGGCTGTGCGGCTCGCGCCGCAAATGGCGCACAGCGGCGCCAGGCTCCTCGTGACCCAGGGCGGATCCGCCCAGGCCAGGCCGGTCTTCGACGGAGTGATCTTGGACATCCGCGAAGCTGTTGCGAACGAACCAGACGGCAATCTCGATCTGGCGCTCTCACCGGACGACCTGGCTTACGTGATCTACACGTCCGGCTCGACCGGTCAGCCGAAGGGTGTTGCGGTCTCCCATCGCAACCTCGCCAATTACACCTTGGCCATATCGTGCCAGCTGGACCTTCGGGAACCCTTCCACTTTGCGACCGTTTCCACCTTGAGCGCTGATTTAGGACATACCGCGATTTTTCCCGCCTTAACCTCCGGCGGTTGTCTCCATGTCATCGGCTACGAGACCGCGACCGATGGTCGGTTGTTCGCCTCCTATCTCCAGGAGCATCCTATCGACGTATTGAAAATCGTGCCGTCCCATTTCAAGGCCCTCATGGCCACTGGCGACGGGCAGGCCTTGTGGCCGCGAAGGTTTCTCCTGTTCGGAGGGGAAGCGCTGTCGTGGGACTTGGTCGAGCAGGTGCGGCGGCAAGCAGCCTGCATCGTCGTCAACCACTATGGTCCGACGGAGACGACCGTCGGTGCTTTGACCACGGTCGTAACCGACAACAAGGGTGTACGCCTCGCCCGCACGGTACCCATCGGTCGCCCCATCGACAACCTCGAAGCCTACATCCTCGACGCACGGCAGGAGCCGGTGCCCGTCGGTGCAGCGGGAGAGCTGTATCTGGGCGGTGCCGGTGTCGCGCGTGGCTACTGGGAGCAACCAGAGCGCACGGCCGAACGCTTCCTGCCTCACCCCCATGCAACGCAGCCAGGCGCACGCCTCTATAGAACCGGCGACCTCGCGAGGCGTTTGCCGGACGGCTCGATCGAATTCCTGGGGCGGGTGGACCACCAGGTGAAGATCCGCGGGTTCCGGATCGAACTCGGCGAAATCGAATCGGTGCTGCGACGGCATCCTGCGGTACAAGATGCCGTGGTGATGGCACGGGAAGACGGGAACGCGGAACTGTATCTGGCCGTATACCTCGTCGCGCGGGGGACGGAGCCGGACAGGCAGGCGATCCAGGACTTTCTTCGCTCGCACCTGCCGGACTACATGGTTCCGACGGCGGTGACCTCTTTGCCGGCGTTGCCGTTGACGGCAAACGGCAAGGTCGATCGGCGCGCCTTACCTGAGCCGGACCGCGAGGGGGGCGGAACGAGCCGGTTCGTGGCTCCCGGAACGGTCACCGAAGAGATCCTGGCCGCCATCTGGAGTGAAGTGTTGAAACGAGAGGGGATCGGCATCCATGACAATTTCTTCGACTTGGGAGGCCATTCGCTCCTGGCCACGCAGGTCATGTCGCGGCTGCGGCAGGCGTTTCGCGTGGATCTGCCTCTGCGGACCGTCTTTGAGTCGCCCGACATCGCGCAATTAGCCGGGGTAATCGATGCGACAAAGGGGATTGCAGGGGGCGACCAACCGCCTCCCATACAGCCACGGCTGCGAACCGGTTCGCTCCCGCTTTCCTTTGCGCAAGAACGCCTGTGGGTGCTCGCGCAGTTGGATCCGGAGGGTGTGGCCTACAACATTCCCATCGCCTTGCGCGTCACCGGACCGCTCGACGTCACGGCCCTGGAGCTGAGTTTCAACGAAGTCGTCCGGCGCCATGAATCGTTGCGTACGACCTTTCAAAGTCTCAATGGAGTGCCGGTGCAGGTGGTCGCGTCATCTCTGCGGCTCCCCGTGACGGTGATCGACCTGCAACATCTTCCTGTCGAAGCGCGTGACCAGGCTGCCGTCAGGTTGGCCGGCGTCGAGTCCCAGCGTCCATTCGATCTCCGATACGGGCCGCTCCTGCGGGTCAGTCTCATCCGGCTCCAGCCGAACGAACAGGTATTGTTGCTCACGTTGCACCATATCGTGTCGGACGCCTGGTCTGCCCATGTGCTGGTGAAGGAAGTGACTGCGCTCTACGATGTCTTTGCGGCCGGGTGCGCCTCCTCACTCCCTGACTTGCCTCTGCAGTACGGAGATTTTTCCCAGTGGCAACGTGCCTGGTTGAGCGGGACCGTTCTCAAGCGGGAGCTGGAGTTCTGGCGGACATCGCTGGGCGGCGATCTGCCGGTCATGGAATTGCCGACTGACAGGCCCAGACCTGCCTTGCAAACATCGCGGGGCGCGATGGCCGGCGCCACCATCCCGGCAGAGCTTTCGGCGGAGGTTGCGGCGCTGAGTCGCAGGATGGGCGCCACGTTATACATGACGCTGTTGAGCGCCTTCTTCATCCTGTTGGCCAGAATGACGGGGCAGACCGATCTCATCGTCGGGACGCCCATCGCCAACCGGACCAGGAAGGAAACCGAAGGCCTCATCGGGTTCTTCGTCAACACGCTGGCCATACGAACCAAGGTGTTTGGACATTCCAGCATGGCCGACGTGCTGGCTAACGTGCGCGAAGCCTGTCTGGACGCCTACGCCCATCAAGACATGCCGTTCGAAAAGCTTGTGGACGCGCTCCATCCGAAGCGCGATGTCAGCCGGTCGCCGGTCTTTCAGGTGATGTTCGACCTGCAGAACGCCCCGGTCTCAGAATTGAACATCCATGGCTTGGAGTTTCAACCGATCGAGATCGAGACCACGACCGCCAAGTTTGACCTATCGATGACGGTTCAAGATCAAGATGGCCGACTGCTCGTCGCGATGGAATACAACAGCGACCTTTTCGAGGCTGCGACGATCGAACGCCTGCTGGAGCGCTATCAGCAGGTGTTGGCCGGAATGACGGGGGACATACGAACCGCAGTAGGCTCGATCCATCTGTTGACCGCGCAGGAGCGACAAGCGGTGCTGGCGGTGAACCGGACGCATGCGTCGAGTGAGCCATTGCAGTCCCTGCCGGCGCTCATCGAGCGTCGGGCGGCGCAGACGCCGGATGCGCCGGCCCTGGTGTTGCAAGACCATGTGATGTCCTATCGAGACCTGAACGACAAGAGTAACCGCCTGGCGCGATGGCTTCGCAAACGAGGTGTGGAGCCGGAACGGCGGGTCGGGATTTCCATGGAACGTTCGTTTGACATGGTCGTCGCCTTACTCGGAATCATGAAGGCAGGCGGTGTCTATGTGCCGATCGATCCGACGTACCCGGCCGGGCGGCAACACAATCTGGCGGTCGATGCGGGCGTGGATCTGATTCTCAGGCATGGGACCGCCATGCCTGAGGCCGATTCATTTCCGGTTCCGGTTCTGTCGCTCGACCGACTGAATGCAGAATTGGACACAGTGAGCGGGGAGAACCTCGACAGGCCGATTTCCATGGACCAAGCCGCTTACGTGATCTATACGTCCGGCTCGACCGGCACACCGAAAGGCGTCGTGGTCTCCCATCGGGCCCTGTGTCAGCATCTCGTGGCCGCTGCGGCTGCCTATGAGCTTCGTCCGACAGACCGGGTACTGCAATTCGCGGCCGTTAGCTTTGACGTGGCCTCAGAAGAAGTATGGACGACCTTAATCTCCGGGGCTGCAGTGGTGCTGCAACCCTGTCGTCTCTTCGATTCCATCCCGGCATTCCTGGACTTTCTCGATCGCCAACGCGTCACGGTCGCAGGATTGCCGGCCTCTTACTGGCACCAGTGGGTGGACGCGTTCGAGCAAGCCGATTGCTCCGTGCCCTCAAGTGTGCGCCTGCTGATCGTAGGGAACGAGCCGGTGGCATCATCTGATTTGAAGAGCTGGCGGCGACGGGTCGGCAGCAACGTCCGGTGGTTGAATGCCTATGGTCCGACGGAAGCAACCATTACCGCGAGTCTGTATGACCCTTCGCTGTCAGGGGAAGAGCTTGCCCTTCATACGGTTCCGATCGGAAGGCCTTTGCCGGGCCGGTCGATGTACGTCCTCGACCGGCACCTCGAGCCGGTGCCGTTTGACGTACCCGGCGAAGTGTATATCGGGGGCGAGACTCTGGCCCGCGGCTATCTCGCCGATCCGGAACGGACCGCCGGCCTGTTCATTCCCGACCCCTTCGGCGGTCGGCCCGGCGCGAGACTCTACAGGACGGGAGATCGCGCATTGGTCAGAAGCGACGGTACCATCGAATTCCACGGCCGTTTTGACGATCAAGTCAAACTGCGCGGGTTCCGTATCGAACCGGGGGAGATCGAAGAGCGATTGCGCCGGCATCCGGACGTGCGAACCGGTCTCGTTGTTCCACGGGACGATGCCGAGGGACGGACCAGGCTTGTGGCCTATGCCGTTGTTCGAGAGGACGCACAGTTCGACGAGCCGGACCTCCGTTGCTGGCTCGCCTCGACCCTGCCGGACTATATGGTTCCTTTCCTGATCCTCCCGCTGACCGAGCTGCCGCGGACACCGGGTGGCAAGGTGGATCGAGGGGCCTTACCTACACCGGACTGGTCCGGCGTCAGCCGGCAATCGTATGTGGCTCCCGCAACGCCGTTGCAGCGCCAGTTGGCCGCGATGTGGAGCGAGGTGCTGGGTGTCGGCCGGATCGGCCTCCATGATAATTTTTTTGATGTAGGCGGACATTCCCTCCTCGCCGTCCAGCTGATTGCACGCATTCAGAAGGTCGTCGATGGGCCGCTGGCGTTGATGGAGTTGTTCCAGTTTCCCACCCTGGCGACGTTGGCTGCGCACCTCGAAGGGGAGCGTCGTGACCTGTCGCCGGAGATCCTCCTGCTGCGCGAAGGAGGCCACGCGCCGCCGCTGTTTTGTTTTGATCCGACCGGCACGCATGTTCAGGCTTACCGCCCGCTCGCGCTCTCGATGGCGAATGAACGTCCGGTATACGGACTCTCGTTGAGCCATCTCTTCACCATGCGTTGGCAGGACGTGACCATTCAACAGCTCGCCGAGCAACAGGCACGGTTGATTCGCGAACGTCAGCCGAAGGGCCCCTATCATCTCCTCGGCTGGTCAAACGGCGGGGTACTTGCCTTGGCGGTAGCGCGGCTGCTGGAACGGGCCGGTGAATCGGTTGCGTTTCTGGGCCTCTTGGATACGCAACCGGATCAGGCCGTTTCTGCGGCCGATGACTCAACTCCTGTCGAGGAGTTGGTGCGCTACATCCGGCGAGACCGGAAGGGCGACTTCGAGTCGATCCCTCAGCACGAACGAGAGTCGCTGCAGCAGCGACTGACGACGCTCGCGGACGACGACCGTCTAGAGTACGCCATTCAATGGGCCAGGGAACGGAATTTCCTTTCCGATGAAGAAGCCCAGGCCTCGATCGGATCCCTTAAACTCGGGTATGCGCTGGCGAGGGAGGCTGCACGGTTCTTGACCGTCACCCGATCCAGTCCGGTTCAGGCGTCGATCCATGTCTGGTGGACGACGAGCACCTTGGCGAGACACGGTAAGGGCCCGGTCGACTGGTCTGTCCATACCACGGGCGTCGTGTCGGTGGATACGGTGGTTGGAGATCACGTGGACGCCGTCCACAGCATTGACGTTCATCAACGGATCGGCGACAAGCTCGCGGGCATTCGCGCGCCGTCGGCATAACGAACACCGACGGCTCTGTCTCGAAGCGGGTTTCCTGCCGTTCTTGCGGCCATTAAGCCGGAAGACTCTTTGACCCTCCGTTTTCCAGGACTTTCACGCGTGTATTCTGAAGACATTGGTCCGGCCTTGCAGGGGCCGTCGCTGTCAGCCTTGTGAAGGAGAGTGACGCGGCAGGACTTCCGGGAATGGCTCGGGCACCGCTGCGGACTGTCGGACCGGAGCAGTCCCGGCAAAAAGGAGGTAGACCACCGGCACCAGGAAGAGCGTGAGCAGCGTTGAGAGGACGAGCCCGCTGATCACGACCAGACCGATGTGCCAGCGTCCGGCTGCGCCGGCCCCTGTCGCCAGCGCCAACGGCAGGGCGGCCAGAATGGTGGACAGTGTAGTCATAACGATAGGCCGCAGGCGTAACACGGAGGCCTCGACGATGGCGGCGCGCGGAGGTGTGCCGTCCTGGCACAGCTGGTTGGCAAACTCCACGATGAGGATGGCGTTTTTCGTGACGAGCCCGATCAGAATCATCAGCCCGATCTCGCTGTAGATATTCAAGGTGCCACGGAACAGCAGCAGCGCCAAGAGCGCGCCGGCCAGCGCCGGGGGAACCGAGAGCAGAACGGTGATCGGGTGGCGGAAGCTTTCGAACTGCGCGGCCAGGATGAGGTAGACGACGAGCAGTGCCAGTAAAAACGTCATATGCAGGTTGCCCGACGACTCCAGAAATTCTTTCGATTCTCCCGCATAACTGATGGTCGCGCCGGGAGGCAGGTGTTTGCGCACCGTCTGTTCCAGCGATTCGATGGAGCGGCTGAGCGTCGAATCCGCCCCCACTCCCGCACTGATCGTGACAGCCCTCAGTTTCTCGTAATGGTTCAGCTGTTTCGGGGCCACGGTTTCCCGCACCGTCACGAGGTTGCTCAGGGGAATCAACTCCCCCTGCGTGCCCCGCACCTGCAGCTGTTCGATGTCGGATCTGGTGCCGCGTTGGTGGGGACGCGTTTGCATGATGACGGGATACTCTTTGCCTTCGCGCATGAACATGGAGGCTTTTCTCCCCCCTAGAAAGACTTCCAGCGTCCTGCCGATCGTCTCAACCGGAATGCCAAGGTCCGCGGCCTTATCGCGGTTGATATCCACCCGGAGCTCCGGTTTGTTCAGATCCAAATCGCTCTCGACATTGACCACCAGGTGGTTTCCGGTGAGGTCGTGACGGACCTGCCTCACGATGTTGTCCAACACGTCGTACGAAGGACCGCGGATCACCAATTGCACCGGTGTCTTGCTGTCCTCCTGGTTGAACGGGGGTGGATTGATGGCAAAGACCGTGGCGCCGGGGATCGCGGAGAGGGCAGGTTGCACGTCATCGACGATCTTCTGCTGTACGCGGTTGCGATCGGACCAATCCTTCAGCGTCACCCAGGTCACGGCCCGGTTGACCAGGGTTGGCCTCCAGCCTCGCGCGACCACCGTATAGTAGGAATCCATTTCAGGGATCCGTGCGGTGGTCTCCTCGGTGTCCCTGGCGTATCGGTCGGTGTAGTCGAGTGTGGATCCTTCCGGCGCGCTGACATGGACGGCGAACCAGCCGGTATCCTCAAGGGGAGCCAGTTCGCTCGGAAGTCCCAGCAGGAGGACTGCGCTGACGATCAGCGACAGGACCGCCCCGCTCAAGATGATCGAGGGCCGTTCCAACGCGATCTCCAGGGCGAGACGATACCGATGGGTCATCCAGCGGAGCCAGGCGGAGGCGTCCAGCGCGGAGCCTCGCGGCGGCGATGCGGTTCCGACGGTCTTGCCCAGCAAACGCGCACACATGGCCGGGGTGAGGGTGAGCGCGATAAACCCGGACAGGAGCACTGAGCCGGCGACAGCGATACCCAGTTCGGCAAACAGACGGCCGACGATACCGGGCAGAAAGATGATGGGAAAGAAGACCGCTGCGAGTGTCAGGGTTGTTGAGACTACGGCAAACCCGATCTCCCGACTGCCCTCAACCGCCGCCTGCGTCGGGCTCAACCCCTGTTCGATGCGGCGGTAGACATTTTCCACCACGACGATGGCGTCGTCTACCACCAATCCGATGGCCAGCACGAATCCCAAGAGGGTGATCGTGTTGATCGAACTGCCGGTCATCTGCATGATGACAAACGTGCCCAGGATCGAGCCTGGAATGGCGACGGCGGGAATGAGCGTAGCTCGCGCGCTGCGCAGGAAGAGGAACACCACCAACACGACCAGGATCAACGACAGTCCGACGGAAGTGTAGACCTCGTGTAACGACCGTTCGATATAAATCGAGCTGTCGAATGCCGTGACAAGCTGCATCCCTTCCGGCAGCAACGCTTCCATCGCAGGGAGGGTGCGTTTGACGCCGCGCGCCGCTTCGAGAGTATTGGCCTTGGACTGTTTCATGATGCCGAGGCCGATGGCGGGTTTGCCGTTCACGCGCACGAGTTTTCGATCGTCTTCCGGACCGATCTCGGCGGCGCCCACGTCCTGCAGCCGGACCGGATAACCGTCCCGATAGGCCAGAATCAGTTGGTTGAACTGCGCCGGTTTCTCCAGGCCTCCGCCCATGCGCACACTGAACTCGCGCTGGGTGCTTTCGATCCGGCCGGTGGGCATGGAGACGTTTTGTGTCCGGAGCGCGTCTTCGACGTCCTGCACGGTGAGAAGGCGGGACGCGAGCCGGTCGGGATCCAGCCAGATGCGCATCGCATACCTCCGTCCTCCGTCGAGCATGACGCTGGAGACGCCGGGCAGGGGTGCCAGTCGATCCTTCAGCTGCCGTTCGGCAAAGTCCGTCATTTCCAGTTCGGTATGGCGGTCGCTGATCAGTGCCAGCCACATGATACCGTCGGCGTCGCTGTCCTCCTTCATCACCAGGGGCGATTCGATGCCTTGCGGAAGCAGGTGTTGCACTCTCGTCACGCGGTCGCGCACGTCGTTGGCGGCCGCGTCCAGGTTACGCGTCAGGGAGAATTCGAGGCCGATCGTGGACAGTCCCTCGCGACTCGTCGAACGCAACGTCCGGAGTCCCTCGACGCCGCTCAGCGCATCTTCCAGCACCGAAGTAATATCCGTTTCCACCAATTGGGCGTCCGCGCTGGGATACACGGTCATGACCGAGACGATGGGGAAGGTGGTGTCGGGATATTCGCGGACCGGCAAGCGGGAATAGGAGAGCAGTCCGAACAGCATGAGCAGGAGCGTCGCGACGGCGGCGAGGACAGGTCGCTCGATGGAGAGGGCGGAGAGTCTCATGGGGACGTCCGATGGGTTGTCGTTAGTGAGGCGATGAGGACAAGGCCAGGATCGGGTCGCCGTTCTGCAGCTTGTGGTGGCCGACCCGGACCACCGTATCCTGTTCCGTGAGTCCGTCCAGCACTTGCACAAAACCTCTGGTGCGGGTGCCCAGGGTGATCTCTCGCTGTCGGGCGGTTCCGTCCTGCGCGAGGTAGACGTAGGTCTTGTCCTGTTTCGGCATGACGGCCTCTTCCGGAATCACGAGGGCCCGTTCTTCCTGCCCGAACGTCAGGAGCACTTGCGCGAACATGCCGGGTCGGAGCCGCTGCTGCGGATTCGGAATTCTCGCCCGCACCTGAACGGACCTGGTGCTCATATCGACTTGGGGATCGATCACATAGACCGTGCCATGGAATGTGTCCCCCGGATAGGCGTCTGTGGTCAGATCGATGGACTGACCCGGGGCGAGGTGGCGAAGCAGCGTCTCAGGCACCTTGAAGTCGATCTTCAAGGTGTCCAGATCTTCCAGGTTCACGAGATCCCGGCCCACCCCGACGAAGTCACCGGGGGAGACACGCCGGATGCCGGTCATGCCGGCGAAGGGGGCTCGAATTTTGGTTTTGGCCAACCGGGTCGCATAGAGGGCGTGGTTGGCTTGGCTGACTTGGAGTGCGCCGGCCGCTTCATCCAGTTGCTGCTTCGTGACGTATCGCTTTCCATCCAGATCGAGCTGTTTGAGCCGCTCGTAGGTGAGGCGGCTGACTTTCAGTTGTGCCGCGGCTTGAGTCAGTTCCGCCTGGAGTTCCGAATCGTCCATTTCGACGAGCAGCTGGTCTTTCTCCACCGCTTGGCCTTCTTGAAACCAGACCTGACGGAGCCGCCCCGCGATCTCCGGCCGGATCATGATGCTCTCATTGGCCCGCAAGGAGCCCACGGCCTTGATCGTGTGCCGGATCGCCTCGGTGGTGACCTGGGCGAGTACAACGGTCGTCGCCTCCGGCAGGCTTCCGGTCACCTCCGAGGCAGGGACCGGTGTCAGAACGGTCCATTTCACGGCGAGCATCGCGGAGAGTGCGAGCAGCGTGAAGATGATGAGATAGGTGGTCCGACGGGGCGTCATGAGCGGTGGTGCTGGTCTCGACTCCTGTTGGTCCGGCCTCACGCTGTTCCCGATCGTCGATCGGGAGGGAGCCAGGGGCTATTTACTTAAACTCGAGCTTCTTGAGGCCGTGGACCGGCAATTCAACCTGGCCGAAATCCGAGTCGCCTTTGAAACTGCCGTCGATCGCCAGGGGAAAGTCGCCCGTTTTCCCGTTGGTCAAGGTGATGTGGAGCGTCGGCAGCGCCTTGTCCGCTCCGGGAGTCACCTCGACTTGTTTGACCCCGTCGAACTTGATGTTGACCGTGGCGGTCCCGCGTTTCACCGGCAGGTGCTTCAGCTCATGGGGGATGAACGAGGTCTCGCTGACTTTTTCTTCCCAATAGAACAGCACATTCTTTAGGTCGGTCTGCATGTCTTTCGCATCGGTCACGAGGGCGTGAAACGGTTTATCGCCGTTCTGCTGCGCGGCGGCCTGGAGTGCAGTCCCGCAGAGCAACGCGGCGAGGGCGGCGACAGCGGCGACGGCGGATCGTAGTGAATGACATCGTTGCAACATGAGTTCCTCCGTTGTTCAGTCGGACGTGATGATTATTCCATGCGATAGGAGAAGGGTAAATCGACCTCTAGTTTGGATTGCGCGAGCTGGTGTTTGACCTGCAAGGGAAAGGCGTTTCGCACCATATCCAATGTGTGTCGATCCAGGACGGTGTGTCCGGAACTTTCTTCCAGGACCAGATTGAGCAGGTGGACGGCAGCTCCCCGTTGCTCGAGCGTCAATCGCAGGATGACGCGCCCTTCCCAATGGTTCCGCTTCGCCTCCGCCGGGTAGCGCTTGCGTTGATCTACCGAAGACCAGAGCGCCTGTGACAGCCAGCCGTAATCGGGGCGTTCACCCGGTCGCGATTGCACCGTCCGCTGTTGAACGATCCGGTGCTGCACAGTGTTTGCCGGCCGCTGAACGATCGCCTGTTCAACCTGTTGTAACGCCTCCACCGGCGCGGGTGCCGCTTCGACCGCCGGCGCGTCGTGCACGACGGCGGCGACCTGGGCGACCGGCTCCGCCTGTCTGGTGACCGGTTCGGCTGAAGCGACGGCTTGGGGTGCGGAGTACTGTTGCACGACCGGAGCCGCTTGTTCCACGACCGCAGTGTTCTCTATGACCGTCTGCTCCACTTCAGTGGTGGGAGTGACCGTCTCTTGGATCGTCTGGGTAACCGTTTCCACACGTTGGGTGGTGACCTGTTGAATGGCCTGGGCGTTCTGAACGGGCAGGCTCTCCTGAACCGGCTGGATCTGTTGCACCGGCTGCACTTCGCGGGTCGGCTGGACCGGACGGACAACGGGCTTGGGTTTCACCGGTTGCACCTGTTTAGGCGTGGGCGGTTGCGGGGTCGGGGGAGGCTGCGATTCCACGGGAGGTGGAGGCGCCGGTTCGGCGGCAGGAGGTGGAGACTGCACCACCGCGACATCCCACTTAAAAGTAGGCGGAGGCGGAGGAGGCAATTCCGTGAGCAGGACCATGGCCAGGCCCACGAAGAGACCGTGTGTCGTCATGGAGAATGCCCAGCATAGCGAGGTACGTTGGCGGGGCGACGAGTCCCATTGAGCTGTCAGGCTCATGAACGGACCACCTCCAGGTTGACTTGTTGAAATCCCAAGCCTCGAATTTCATCGACCACCGCCACAAATCGATCCAGCACGGTCACCCTGTCGGCACGCACCAGCACGGACGATTCGCGCGGATGAGGATTGAGCACGATCCGTAGTCCGTCCGGCGGCACCGGCTGGTCGTTCATAAAGAGCGAGCCCTCCGCGGTCATGGTAATCACCAGCGGGACGTCCTTGCGGTCTCCGGACTCCTTGGCCTTCGCCAGTTGGACGGGCACCTGGCCGGTGGTAATGAAGGTGGCCGTGGTCAGGACGATGACCAGGAGGACCAACATGACGTCTACCAGAGGGATGACATTGATCTGGTCGATGTCACGTCCCATGTTGAACCTTGAACTGGGTGAGGAGCTCCGTGACGCGCCGACGAAGCACGTTGTTGAGGACGACACAGGGGATGGCCACCAGGAGACCGACGGCCGTGGCCTTAAGTGCCAGGCTGAGGCCGACCATGATCGATTGGACCGCCATCGTGCCCGAGGTGCCCATGCTATGGAACGTCAGCATGATGCCGAGCACGGTCCCGAGCAGGCCGATATAAGGGGCGTTGGCCGCAACGGTGCCGATCACGACCAGGTGTTTCGTGAGCGCCACCTCGAATTCCTGCTCGTTGTGAAAGCGTCTGAGATCCACACGTCGAAAGTAAAACCATCGTTCTGTCGCCACGGCGACCGCCCAGAGACTCAGGGCGATCAGGAGCCCGATGATGCCGTAGTCGATCAGATGCTTCAGTCCCTCCATTGGAATGGATCCTTTCTGGTTACTCCGATCACGCTCTGCCGGTGCCCATGCTTGTGACAAGGCTCCAGCGCGTAGCACATCGTTACTAAAGACGTATGAGCGGGCCTGTTCAACACCACGCCATGAAAAAAATCTTAACCGGTTGAAATGTCAGTAGATTTTTCATGGAAGAAAGGAGGTTGAATGCAGGCGGGGCCGTGGCCTGTTTTTGCGCTGCAGGATTCGATCGTGAGATTGACCGTTTTCCAGTCCCTTCCTACACTGCGCTCTGCTCTCGCACTCAATGCTGTCTTCCCAATTTCAGGAGGCGTGCCATGCGGGGTTGTTCATATTCCGTGGCGGTCACCGTTCCGGTTCAGCGCCGGCCGTCGAGCCTCGTCAGGTCGATCCTGGCTGCGCAGGTTGTCGGGCTATCGACCATGGTGATGATGACCATCGCGTTCATTGGCGGGTGCAAGACGGCCGAGCGGCAGAATCCCGGCCCCTTGCCTGTGGAGGTCATTGAGGAGCCGTCCAGCCGGATTCCGCTCAAGGCGTTTGCCTCGCTCCCTCAGGTCCAGAGCATGGCGTTATCGCCATCCGGAACCTCCCTGGCCTTTCTCCAGAATATCCAGGACCATACATACTTGGTCACGACAACCCATGACGGAAAAGCCCGCCGCAAGCTGTTCGAGAGCGACAATAAGAAATTTTCGATCCGGTGGTTCGATTGGGTGAATGACGAGCGGCTCATCATCGGGGTTGTGGTGGCGGATGTGACGTATGGTTTGGAAGGGCCGTTCAGATGGACACAAACACGTCTCCTGGCTGTCAATCGCGACGGGTCTGAACTCAAGACAGATTTGGTGATGCCCTCCGACGACATTCGTGGGTTGAGCCGCGACCATGTCCCGCAGCTCCAGGATAGGATTATCGGAAAAATTCCCGGTGACAACCGGTCCGTCCTGATCGCACTCGATCTTGCTCATCAGACCTATCCCGATGTCTACAAACTGGATGTCTACACCGGCCGGCGTGAGTTGATCGAGCGAAGCACCTATGGGATTCGGGATTGGATGGCCGATCGACAGGGGGGCGTGCGATTGGGAACGGCCGTCGAAGGGACCATCGTCCACATCCTGGTCAAACCGGTGGGCCAGGATCGCTGGCAGACACTGCGGAAGTATGATGCACTACGTGAGCCGGATATGACTCCGCTGGGATTTGACGAGGATCCCAACAGGCTCTTTGTCGCACAACCTCTCGATGGAAGAACCGCAATCTACAGCATCGACATTTCCGAACCGCATGCGCCGCCAATACTCCGTGCATCACATGCCACGTACGACATCGAGGGCGATCTCATCTATTCGTCCTGGCTCAAACACGTTGTCGGGGTTCGCAGCCGCCTTGACGAATCTGCCAGCATCTACTGGAATCCTATGGCGAAAGAACTGCAGCGCAGGGTCGATCTGGCCCTTCCTGGACGAATCAATGAAATCCGGAACAGCAGTCGAAATGGTCGTCGGCACATCGTCGTTTCCAGCCATGCTACGCAACCTCCTCATTGGTATATGTACGACGAGGATCTCAACCGGCTCATTTTGATGGTGGACGGGTATCCGAAGCTGATCTCGAATGAACTGGTCAAGCCCATGCCGGTCACTCTCACGGCCAGAGACGGCACGGTCTTGCATGGGTACGTGACTCGCCCGGCGCATGCTCAGCAGCCTGGGCCGTTGATTTTGTTGCCTCACGGCGGACCGGCCAGCCGAGATGTGCTGGATTTCGATTACTGGACCCAGTTTCTCGCCAGTCGCGGCTGGGCTGTGTTGAAAGTGAACTTCAGGGGGTCCAGCGGCTACGGCGGGGATTTCCTGCAAGCGGGATTCAAGCGGTGGGGACTCGAAATGCAGGACGATCTGACGGACGCCGCGCAATACGCGATCGACCAGGGAATTGCCGATCCTGAACGCATCTGTATCGTCGGTGGGAGTTACGGGGGCTATGCAGCGTTGATGGGAGTCGTCAAAACACCGCAGCTCTTTCGTTGCGCGGTGAGCTTTGCGGGAGTGTCGGACCTCCGTGCGCTGCTGAAAGAAAAACGGCGGTTTTTGGGGTACGAGCTGGGATCGGAGCGGCAGTTAGGCGCCTGGTGGTCCGATCGCGACCGGCTGAAGGCCACGTCTCCGGTCAATCATGCCGACAAAATACGCACCCCGCTCTTGATCGTTCACGGGGCGGAAGATCGGACTGTTTCCGTCGAGCAATCCCGCGCCATGGTCGATGCCCTGAAAGATGCTGGTTTCACCCGCATGCAATATGTCGAACTGCCTGATGGCGATCATCACCTGAGCCGGCAAGACGATCGACTCACGTTTTTTCGTGCAATGGAACGGTTTCTGGCGGCCTATCTCGACTAGACGGTAGGGGCCTGAGGAATCTTGGCATCTATTGTGCCAGGGGACATAAGTTCGACCTAACGGACTGATCTACAGAGCAGGCGTCGGGCCATGTCGAGGTGCAGCGACATAGCCCGGCGGTTCAGCCTGGCAGTCGCGCCTCACAGGCTTGCGGCAATCGTGCAACCGGGAAACGGGACTATTTCAACGAAGTCCGACCGTCGTAATGATGGTCGTGATCCGCGTCGGCTTCCTGCTTCGTTTTGTGAACGATTCCGTCTTTATGTTCCGGAGGGCTATAGAGGCTGTAGAGTTTGAGCGGTGTCGTTTTCCCGCTATTGACGACATTGTGCCTGGTGCCGGCCGGGATGACGACCGCAAAACCGTCGCTCACCGCATGCTTTTCTCCGTCCAGGACCACAGTTCCCTCGCCCTCCTCGAAGCGAATAAACTGATCCAGCTCATGGACCTCTTCGCCGATTTCTTCGCCGGGCTTGAGATTCATCAACACCAGTTGAGAATGTTGCGCCGTAAAGAGCACTCGGCGGTAGTGCTGATTGTCGCGCGTGGCCGCTTCGATCTGAACGATATAGCCTTTCATGACAATACTCCCTTCGATGATGAATCCTTCTAACAAGGGCCAGAACGTCCCCCGATCGGCACCCGTCATCTTCCCTGCACGCCGCTCACGTTACGTAACGCATCGCCGACAGTCAGCGCTTTTTGATCCTCGATGACCGGCCGCGTGATGACCTGCGCGGAGTAGGGAATGTCTCGAATCGGAGTGTCCGATTCACGAGACATGGTCGAGACGCAGGCGGCGACGTAGCTGCGGTCGCGAGCCGGTTGATCGCAGACCCTCGGTGCCGATGGTTCGGATGCGGAGATTTCCCGCTCAGCCTGGATTGAGGCACAGCTCGTGAGGCCGGCAGCCAGCAGGATCGTCAACGACAAAGGCCTTGTGGTTGGGGGAGCCATGGTGTCACCAGGGGTGGAGGGTGCTCTGCCTCTTACACTGTCAGCCACTCGACCGTGGAGTCAAGGACCAGATTGAGCCGTCGGAATGGTTTCCCTAGCGGGGTGAAGGAGTACCCGAACCGGCGGCTTGAGGCACGTGATCATCGACGTAGCGGTACCCTTTTTCATGCATGCAGCCGCTCAGGTTGATGCCGCCTGCCAGGGTTTCCTTGTTATGTTCCTGCCCCGAGAGCACCTCCGCCTTGCAGAGTTCCCAGTCCTGCGCGGTTTGCTCTGCGGTATTCTCCGGATGAATCCAGCGGCCTTCGGCACAGCCGGACATGAGGAGAAGAATAACCACGAGGTAGTGCATGGGAGTCCTTTTCAAAGAATCGTCCATTGTTTCCCCGACGGTGGCAGGTCAGGCGGACCACGGGATAGCACCGGTGGCCCGCCTTCTGTCCTCCGTACCGGGACGGGTCAGAACCGCAGCCCCACGGTTGCCAGAACCGTCCGAGGTTCGCCGAAGAAGAACTGCGACGAGCCGTTGTAGGAGGTGGCCACGTACCGCTGATCCAGAAGGTTCCGGATGTTGAGTGCGAGGTGCATGCTCTTCGCTCCCAGCCAATTGCCCTTCTGTAAGTCATGGTTGTAATAAAGAGCCGCATCGGCGCGGATGTAACCGGGCATCTCAGTTTGATCTCCGAAGATCGAGGCGTTGCGGCCCGTGTAGGCGAAGAGTCCTCCGCCGACCCCGAAGCCTTGCAGCAGCCCTTCCTGGACATGATAGGTCGACCAGAGGGTGAATTTGTTGTAGGGCACGTTGGCCAGCCGTTTGGCGACCAGTGACAGATCGTTATCCTTGGTCACCTCGGCGTCGGTATAGGCATATCCGGTGATGAGGTTCCACCCCGGTGTGATCTGCGCGGTCACGTCTAATTCTACGCCTTGACTGCGTTGTTCACCCGTTTGGACCGAAAAACCCTGAAGGGCCTGCGCCGGATCCGGGCTGGGCGTGACCAGGTTTTCTCGCGTCAAGTGGAACCAGGCGAGGGTGGCTGTGACACGATTGTCGAACATGAACGTCTTGACGCCGACTTCATATTGAGTCGATCGTTCAGGCTTGAACAATTCGCCATTCGGATTGAAGGAGGATGCGCTGCTGGGTTGGAAGCCCTTCGTCCATGACGTGTAGAGGGAGACCGGTTCGATTGGTTGATACACGAGTCCCAGTCTTGGACTGACCGCATGGTTGTCCGAGGTCTGTTGCGGCTCACCTACGGACTGCTGAAATTGGTGCACATAATCGAAGCGGAGGCCGCCCATGAATTTCAGGTTCGGCAGAATGGTGACCTGATCCTGCACGTAGAAGGCGGCGGTCTTGTTGTCGGCGTTCAGGCTGGCTCCGTTGCCGGTAAATGGTAACGGGTTGAGCGAATAGTCGGGGGCGAACAGATCCAGCGGCGGGGCTCCAGCGAAAATAAATCTGAACTGGTCGGTCTTTTCTTGTCGCAGTTCCACACCGGTCAAGAGCGTGTGGTCCATGTTTAAAACATGGACATGTCCCACTACATTCGTCACCATCGAATTGGCATGTCGGCGGGCGACGCCCGGCTGCAGGACCTGAAACCTGCCGATCGTTCGTTGATCCGGTTCCAGAATGCCGTTAAAGCCGGAGTACAGGTTGTTCGCGTCGTCTTCGGCGATCGTATGCCGGAACGCGTTGCGAATAGACCATTTATCGTTGAATTGATGCGTGAGATCGTAGCCGACACGGTAGGAAGTGCGATTGAACGAACTGAAGTCGCCGAGCGTGGTGGAGCGGTTCCGGGGGATCGCTCCGTTGATGTTCGGCAGAAACGTCCCCTGTGCCGGGAGGCCATAGGGGTCGTTGCTCCAGCGGCGTAAGTAGTCCGCCTCGACCGTCAACGTAGTGCGGGAACTCATGAGCCAGGTCACGCTCGGCGCGATGGCCGCCAGATCGCGATTGGCGTAGTCCATGAAACTTCCGGCCTTCTGCCCCGCCACGTTCAATCGATAGAGAACCGTCTTACTGGCGTTGAGCGGGCCGGTGGCATCGAGCTCGGATCGGTAGAAGTTGAAGTTTCCCAACGTGACATTGGCCGAGTAAGCGGCGTTTGGCTGAGCCTTGTTGGTCACGATATTGATCACACCGCCGGGATCGCCCTGCCCGTAGAGGACGGCGGCCGGCCCTTTGAGTACTTCAAGCCGGCGGATATTGTATGTGTCGGAGGCCGTGAACTGGGCGAAGGGATCAAGCAGGCCGTTCCGGAAGTAGCTGCGATCCGTGGCGGCGAACCCCCGAATGATCAATGAATCGTAGAGCGAGGCTGCGGACTCCGTGGCGTTGATGCCGGAAATGTTCTCCAGCGTGTTCTGGAGCCGGAAGGTGCGCTGTTCTTCGATGACTTTGCGTGTGATCACTTGGATCGACTGCGGCACATCCCGAATCGGCGTATCGGTCCTGGTTGCGGTCGTGGACTCCTCGGCAACGTAGGTATGAGCATCGTCGTCTCGCTCGCGGACGTCTTTCACGACGATTTCAGGGACTTTCACCGACTTCTGAGCGGCGGGCCGTGGCGCGGCCTGCGGCGCGGGGTCTGTCGGCGGACTTTGAACTACCGGAGCGGGCACGGTCGGGAGGCCGGCGGCCTGTTCGAGCGTGACGCTTCCGGCGCTCGTGGTGCGATAGGAGAGGCCTGTGTCATGCAACAGCAGTCGAAGGGCGTCCTCCGGGGCGTAGTCGCCGGAGACGCCTTGTGTCTGGATATCGCGGGCGATGGTCGCATCGAACAGCACTTCGATGTTCGTTGCCTCTGAAAACTGCAGCAAGGCGGAAGACAGGGGTTGAGGGGCGATCGCAAAGGAGCGCGAGGCTGTTGAAGACGGTTCTTGCGCGTGGGCCGGGGCGCCCTGGTTCGAAAGTATGAGAAGCAGGCTGCAGAGCAGTATGTGAATCGTGGTGCAGGTGCCTGGTCGGGCCGGGGTTTGCCGACGAGTACAGAGCGTCGTGATGGTTCCGAACATTGCTGGGTCCTTTCCGTCGTGGTGCGATGGATGATGCGGCCGTCTTGACGGCTCACTCACTACGACGGACGACATGGAAGGAAGGTCTAGTGCCCGAAGAAAATTTCAGGATTTCTTGGGGAGGCCCCGATACAGGAGGATGACGCGATCGGCGAAGGTGACGATCCGGACGGGAAGACTTTCTTCGATGGCAGGAAGGAGGTGATCCAGTCGCTCGGTGTCGAACGAGCCGGTGACGGGAAGCGTATTCAAGGATTCATCCCGGAGGATCACGAGCCGGCCTGAACGATAGCGTGCCACTTCGGCCAGGACTTCAGGTAACGGTTGGTTCTCGAAGATCAAGCGATGGTGCCTCCATGCCAATGTCCGGTCCACGTCCGCCTCTTCCACCTGATCGATCCCTCCATTCGACCGATACTGAAGGCGTTCTCCCGCGTGAACGTCGGCGGACGTTTCTTTCCCCATGCGGAGCCGGATGCTGTGTTCAGTGACCGTGACGGTGGTGCGATCGGGGCCTGTTCTCACGTTGAACGCCGTACCCAACGCTCTGATCGTGCCGCTGCCGGCTTCAACTTCAAATGGGCGAGCCGCGTCCGGTGCGACCGTGAAGAATGCTTCTCCCCGATGGAGCCTTAACCGCCGCCCCTGTTCCGTCATCGACACGGACAAGGACGTATCCGTATTCAGTTGCACGATCGATCCATCGGCCAGCGAGACCGTTCGTTGTTCTCCGACGGCAGTGCGGTAATCGCCGAGGGGCAACCAGGCGGTTGTGATCCAGAGACCGATCCCTGTGACGAGCAGGAGGCTTGCCGCCATCGCCGTGACGCGCTGCCAGGGGCGTGAATGTTTTCGCGGAGTCGTTGGCGCATCCTCTGTGAGGTAGTGATCGAACTGACGGATGTCGTCGGGATTCATCTGATCCAGCCCGTGCCAGAATCGCTCGGCCTTCCGATAGGCCTCCAGATGGGAAGGGTCGGAGGAGAGCCATTCTGCGAAACGCAGCCGCTCGGCGTCCGTGACCGTGCCGGACTCCATCCGTACCAACCACTCGGACGCAGTCGAGGGGAGTGTGTCGTGTTCTGGTGTATCCATTGGGGTGGTTATGGTAGCGCGTCGATTCTTGCCCTGTCACCTTCCGGTTGAACAGGGTCCCATTCATAGTAGACGAGTGAGGCGGGAGGAACATCCATTCGGGCGGCGACGCTTAGGATGACAGATCCTCGAGTCGGCTTCTGCAAAAGTCCACCGCCTTGACCATGTGTTTGACGACGGTGCTTTGAGAAATGCCCAGCTTGGCGGCCACATCGGCATGGCTCACGTGGTGAAACTTGATGAGCACAAACACCTGCCGGCACTTGGGCGGAAGTTCCTCAATGGCCTGTTGCAGCCGCGCCACCTGCTGCTTCGACCAGACGACGGTTTCGATCGAGGGCGCGGGGTCTGCCTGGTCGATCGGGCGTTCCGGATCGTCCAGCGTCACAGTCTCGCGGTATTGGCGCCGGCGATGATGGTCGATGACGAGATTCGTGGCGATGCGAAAGAGAAAGGCGCGCGGATTCGTGAGGACCTCCCCGGACCTGTTCTGCAGGAGGCGAACAAACGTATCCTGAACCAAGTCCTTGGCGGTTTCCGTGCAACCCAGGCGACGCGTCAGGAATTGCTGCAGGTCGTGGCCGTGCTCCCGGACTAGCGTCGACATTTCCAGATGGGTACGTGCTTCCATTCAGTGTGGTTCCGTCGGCGAACAGGGTGTGCGATCGTGATTCGCGGCGGTTGGATAGTAGTGGCGGGCAGACGCAAAAGGGAATGTTCGTTTTCCAGGTGCATTCGGACGGAGCCGAATATTGAGGTGTGGTCGAAGCCCCCCTATGCGTCTTATTCAACAAGGACCGGACGAGCGAAGGGGGACGACCTGTGAATCGTGCAACTGCCGCAGTCGGGAAATCGGTGTTTCCGGATACGACCTCCGGGAAGAGAGCCCTCGTGACTCAAGAAGCGATCGAGCGGGTGCGGTCGAGCCTGGGACGTTCCCGCTTGAGGTGGAGTCCGCAACGGGAACAGATTGTCTTGGCCTTTCTCAAGCAGGATCACATCACCATCCGCAGTTTGTACGGTTTCCTCAATCGAAACGGGCGCCGAACTCCGTTGAATACGATTTACCGGACGATGCGTGTGCTGTGCGAAAACGGATTCGCGCAGGCGCGACGCTTCGGCGAGGAGACCCAATATGACAACATTTCGACGAAGGGAGATCACGATCATCTGATCTGCACAGGCTGCGGGCATATCGTGGAGTTTGAGGACCCGGCAATCGAAGGGTTGCGGCAACAGGTCGCCCTGGCGAACGGGTTTCATCTCACCGGACGGAATCTCGAATTGTACGGACTCTGTGCCGGATGCCGCTCTTATCCGGTACCACCGGCCATGGCGTGAGCGTCGTCTGCCGGCGTTCCACGCCGTCACCGCCAGTTATCGGCCTCGCTGCCGCGCTCGTGCGGCTCTCTTCAGCCACCACACCCGCAACGCCGTGACATACAGAATCAACGGCATGATACCGGTGATGCACACGAGCCAGCGTCCGGTCAGGCCGAATGCCTCGCCGTTGTGCAGGGGGAAGAGCCAGGACAACAGGGTTTCTCCGCGGGTGAACTCTCGCCAATCCTGGACCCGCCGCACCGCCCCGCTGTATTGATCGATCCACACCTCGGTTTGCCCGCCTGCTTGACGCACTTCTCCCGGTTGACGAAGCCCCACGGAATAACTGTCCCGCTCATGTTGCGGTAAACCGATCCACATGGGCGTGGCGTCAGGGAAGACGGTGCGGGCGATTGCGACGGCCTGTTCGGGCTGGATCTTAGAGACTGCGGCCTGCAGTTCGGACTGTGGCTGCAGTTCGGGCGCGGTGTCCCGCACAGGCGAGAACCAACGGACGACCGAGGTGACGGCGTAGGGAAACTCCAAATAGAACCCGGTCAAGGCGAGCAAGGTCAGCAGGAGGGCGCCGGCCAGGCCGGTGAGTTTGTGAACATCGTAATGTCTTCTGATGGGGCTACCGCCGGATTGAAACGACAGGGCACGGCGCAGTTTGCCCGGGGTGGGACACCAGAGATACAGCCCGGTCCCGATCGAAACGAGGAGAAAGACGGCCATGACCCCGATAAAGATCTCGCCTGGTTTCCCGAGCAAGAGCTCCTGGTGCAATTCGTAAATGAACGAAACGAAAAAAACGCCCCACTGCCGATCACTCAGGGGGCGGGCGGTGGAGGGGTCGACGGCGACGACGTGCCAGCGCTCTTCTGTCGGCGCGGCAGCAGGATCCTTGAACCAGGCATGGAACGTGTCACGATCGTGGAGCGGAAAGATGAGAGTGTCAGGGGGAGACCAATCCGGATGCATGGTCCTGGCGCCCGCTACGATGTCCCTCAGGGACTGATCGCTGCCGGCACTCCGGATCAATTGCTCCGGGTTCAGCCATTCATCGATCGTCTTGTAGAACACCAGGAGGCTGCCGGTGAGGCTCGTCAGCACGAAAAGGGCGCCGGCCACCAGGCCGATATAGAGGTGGAGATTGAGCCACAGCTTCTTCCAAGATGTACGAGAAGGCCGGTTCTGTGGAAGCGGGACAGTCGGTGGGACATCCATAGCCTTGCCTGAACCGTGCATGGTGCGTACCGGTCGGAGGTGTTCCGTCACCGTGGTCATAGAGGCCATTCTCCCGCGCGAGACCGTCGTTCACCTCAATCGGTGACCGGCCTCCTTCAATAATGACGCATGAGGGCGGGCAAACCACACCCGGGCGCGCTTGAAAGGACTGAATTGTCGTCGGTGATGGGATCCGGCAGGGAAGGGGATGTCCGGGACGAGGTAGCCTTTGGCAGGTTGCGGAAACACTTGGGGTTTGTCTAAGAGGTTCCAATCAACTCACGTGCTGTATTGGCCTCAGCATCGCCCGCAGGATGCGCAAAATGGGCGTTTTCCTAGTTCGTCGCTCGTGAAACGTCGCTCGTCACTCGTTGCAGAACCGGCTGCGGGATGTTGGCGACATCCGCTTCACCATTCACGTTTCACGGGGGGGGGAGCACGCCGCCGGCGGCCTTGTACCGTATCCTGTTAGGGGATGATCAGCGCAGGCGGCCGCTGAATGGATGTCTGGCACCTCGTCTGCCAGGGGCGCAGACGAGGTGCGTCTCGATGGGTCGGCCCTGTGCCGAGGCGGCATCGGTCACATGGACGCCGACCTCAGAACGTCCACTTGGCGCCGGCTTGCCAGAGCGCCGGGAGGCCCGGGTAGATGCCGCGGGTCCGGTCCATAATAGTGGCTTGATCCAGCATGTTCTTCGCCACGAAGAAAAAGGTGGTGTTGATCTTCTTCACATGCTGGTTGATGGAGGCATTCATCATGCACCATCCACTGAGGATCCCGCGTTGGCCGTTCGACGTCGGGGCGACAAGGTTCCGGTCGTCCCCGAACTGGTCGCTGATGCACTGGGCTTCCAGTCTCGCGTTGAACGCGCCGAGACTGAACGACCGATTGGCATACCCGATTCCCGCCGTCAGCAGATGTTTGGGCGAGTAGGGCAGCCGATTGCCGCTGACACTGACGACCGCCGCCTCGGTGGGCAGGAGCGCCGCACCGGTGATCGAGCTGTTGCGGGTACCGATAAATTCCGCCTGTGCGATCCACGTATAGTTCAGATCCAGGGTCACATCCTGATCCTTGTCTCGTCCCTTGACCGCATCCCATAGGTCCAGGCTGGTCGCGAACTCGATGCCCCGGTGTCTGGTTTCCCCTGCGCTCGTCAGGGTCGCGCCGGTGCCTCCTGCCGCGGATTGCGAGATGATCTGGTTATCGAAATCCATCTGGAAGAGGGTGAATTCATACCCGGCCCAATGGGCCAGATTGCCTCTGGTGCCAAGTTCATAGGTCCAGCTCAGTTCCGGTCCCAGATCGACCACGGCGCCTGTGCCGGTAATGGCATCCGAAATCTGGGGCGGCGACATACCGCGATGTGCGCCGAAGAAGAACGTGTGGTTTTTGAACGGCGCGTACGTGATGCCGATCCCGGGCAGCACTTCGGTAAAATTGGCTTTCCCGAATGCGCCGTTGCCGCTGTTTTGCAGCCGGTCGTACTGGTCGTAGTTGATGTGCTCGACGCGCACGCCTGGCGTAATCGTGAATTGGCCGAAGATGAGGCGTTCCTGGAAGAACAACGCATAGGCGTTGGTCGTCCGCAGGTTGTTTTCGTTCAAACAGGTGGCGCCGGCCACGGCCAGAAAGCAGCTCGAGGTGACGCCGATGCCCGATGCCGTATTGCGGAACTGTTTCCGGTCTGATTGCTCATACATGTACCGTGCGCCGAAATCGGCCGTCGCGTTGACTCCGAGGAATGAGTGATCGTACTTGAAACGAGATTCGACCCCATAGACCCAGTACTCACGTTCATTGGTAAAGCGTGCATTGCCGGGGACGGCGCCCGCGGCGGTGGCGGGAATGGCGTTGCCGAATTGCAACGCGCCGTTAAGGCTCCCGTCTGCGTTGATCCCCTGCGTCGTTTGCCTGGTCCAGTCGCGGGACATGTAATGTCCGAAGAAGTTGGTCGTCGACGTCAGGTTCGCGGTGAACATATGATTGACCGCGACATGCGCGCCCATCCGACGGAAGTCAAAGTGATCGTTCTTAAAGAGCGTCTGCCTGTCCTGGCCGCGCGGAGACCCCCATTCCGATTCCGTCAATCCCTGGTACCCGATCCCGGAATCCTCGCGGTAATAATTGAACTTCGCCATGATTTGCGTCCGGTCGCTCAGTTCCTGAACGGTTTTGAAGGTGATGTCGTCCACCTTGGCCCTGACATTGGTGAACCGCGGCGTGTCGCTCTGATAATGGGTGTAGTCCACCATATATCCGCTTTTACCCCAGGTGCCTCCATAGTCGAAGTGCGTATTGAAGTAGTTGTTATTGCCGCCCCAAAATTGGAAATTGCCCTCCGGCTTCGCCGACGGCATTCGGGTGATGAAGTTCATGACGCCGCCGATGGTCTGCGGACCATACAGTAATTGCCCGCTGCCTTTGAGGACTTCGATTCGGTCGAAGCGGAAGATGGGAGGAAAGTAATACGATGACGGATCGGCGTAGGGCATCATCATGATCGGCACGCCGTCTTCCATGATGTGCACCTTGCGGCTTCTGGTCGGATCCAAGCCCCGGATGCCGATGTTGGGCCGGATACCCAGTCCGTCTTCGTCCCGGACATGCACGCCCGGCACTTCGCGCAGGGCTTCATTGATGGTCAGGCGATGGTTTTGTTCGATGCTCTCTTTGGTGATCACGCGGCCGGAACCGGGAATGTAATCGAGGGCATTCTCCGATGTTCCGATGATTTCGACCAGCGGCACTTTCAATGCGTCTTCTTCGGTCCGGGACTTCAACGATTCATCGCCGGGCAAAGGGGCGGCGGCCATGACGGTCTGTCCTCCCGCGTCGGCTGAAGCGGGTGCTGTCGATGCCCGTTCGAGGATCACGGTTCCGGACTCGGCAGCATAGTAGGTGAGCCCGGTTCCCCTAAGCAGGATTGCGAGTCCGTCATCTGCGGAATACCGTCCGACGACTCCGTTGGATTGTTCGGACCGGATCAGCTCAGCCCGGTGGATGAATCGTATGCCGCTCTGATCGCGAAATACGTGCAGCGCCTGGGTGAGCGGTTGAGGTGGAATATCGAACTCGACAGGATCTCCCCGCAAAGCTGCGGCTTGCTCGGCGGCTGCGGTTTCATACGCACCGGCGGCGACATAGATCGTACTGAACAAAATGAGTACGATCCCTAACATGAACTGCATAGCGTCTCCTTTCACCTGAACGAGGAATACGAATGAACGGTTTCAGGAGAAGGACGATGCGGAGAGAGAGAATCCCCTATGAGGAGGCAGAAATTTTTACAATCATTCTCAAACGTAGCTCATCCGTCCGGACGGATGAGCCGGCTTGGAACTCACGAATCAATGTTGGAGCCACGATGAGTTAACCGGAAATAAACGTCAGGTAGGGTGTCACGCGCGTGACTCGAAACGGCAAGACGTGTTGGAGCATGGCCAACGAGCGATCAGGGTCAGTGAGGGCGATACTGCCTGACAACCGCTGCGCACGGAGCCGCGAGTCCAGGATCACAATGGGGCCGGACCGATACCGATTCAATTGATCGATGATTCGATCGAGCGGCATATCATCGAAAATGAGTTCGTGCCGGTGCCATGCGGTGATGCGGGGCGGGTTGAACGGTTCGAGAGCGCTGGGTTGGCCGTCGGTTTCATAGGTAACCCGGTAGCCTGCCGGAATATCCAGCGCTTCATTCTTGCGCAACAGACGGACCGCTCCTTCCAGAACGCTGATGGCCGTCCGGTGGTCGTGATGGTCGATATTGAAGGTTGTTCCGATCGCTCTCACCACCCGGCCGTTGACTTCAACTTCGAACGGGCGGGAAGGATCGTGTGCCACCTCAAAGAGGGCCTCTCCTTTTTTTAACGAAAGACCTCGACGCTGAGCCGACAGACGGACGGACAATGCCGAGCGTGTATTGAGATGGACGGTTGAGCCATCGGCAAGGGAGAGCGATGTTTGTTCGCCGGCATGCGTCTGATAGTCACTGAGCCACACGTCCACTGTCGGCCGCAGCATCACGACCAGGGCGGCCAGCGCCAGCGTGGCGGCGACGCCGGACGACCACGGCCGCCATGATCGAGGTCGTAAGAATGGAGGCGTCGCGCGTCGAGGCCTATCGTCGTCCCATCCGGAAGGGGCATAGTCCAACGGTTCTGGATGTGTCACCTGATCTGCCAAGCCATTCAGCGCTTCCCAGAATCGTTCGGCTTTCTGAAATTGGGCCTCATGAAGCGGAGTACACCGGCGCCAGGCGGCGAATTCCTGTTGCTCCTGCTCCGACATCATTCCGGAGTGCAGGCGCAACAGCCAGGCGTTCGCTTCCTGCCATGCATCGAGAGTGTCAGAGGGATGATGAGTCGCCTGGTCTTCGCGCTCGGACATGATGACTCCGGACCTATGCGTTCAGATTACGGAAGGAAGCGTTGGTGCGAGAATAGTCGAGACGGTGGCGATGACTCAATGGGGTGGGTCACTCTCTTTCTTCGAGCTGATCCAACGATTCGAAGCGGGCACGGCAGTAGGTCATGGCCTTGGTAAGATGATTCTCCACGGTTCTGATGGAAATGTGTAGCTCGTGGGCAATCTCCACATAAGTTTTGTGCTCGAATTTAAACAGGATAAATACGGCACGACGCTTGGGAGGCAGTTCTTCGATCGCTTGTAATACGGCCGCCAAACGGTGTTTGGCATCGATGGCCGTCTCGGCGTCCGGAGTCGAGGCTGGAACAGACACGGCTTGGTCGAGCGGTTGAGAGCGAGGCCGGGCACGATCTTTTTGCCGGAGATAGTCGATCGCCAGATGTTTGGCTGTTGTATACAGGAAGGTGCGCGGGTTTCGAATGGTGACAGGGTTTGCGAGCGTGACGACGCGGAGGTACAGCTCTTGAACCAAGTCGGCCGCAGCCGAGGGGCAATTCACTTTCCAGGTCAGAAATCGAAGTAGCTCAGACTGTTCAGCCCTGACAAACTCGATGAGGCTGTCGACAGTGATCGATGCGGGAGCGCACGTGTCGTCTGCCGGGGGACAGATCAAGTGCGCGGCAGTCGTGTGGGAGTAGTTCGACCAGTGTGACATGGATGGCCCCTTGGGAAGCAGGGCGAGACTAACAGATTCAACGCATATGCCTGAATGTTCATTTTCCGGAATTCAAAAAAAGTCTGGTGCATCTGCAATCCCGCGTGGAGCGGTTCGGCCTCGCCGGCATGATGAATGGACCGACTGCGCCGCAAAGGAGATTCCGTGACCGCGCGTTTGCTTTATTCCCGGGGCTGCTGGTGGAGCTTGGTGTGACACCTCCCTCGTCGGATGCGGAGCGGGCAGAAGAGCGTCGAATCATTATTGGAGGTGATGTTTTGTCGATCTGAAACGTCATTGTAAGAGAGGGCCTGTGCCCGTTCGTCACTGGCGAGATTGACATGAATAAAACTGATATACCTGCGTCCGGTAAAGATGTCCGATGTATCTGTGGTCGAATGACGGCCCGGATCGAACCCCAAGGATTGGTCATTAAGTGCCAACGGTGCGGAAAGCTGGTGGTGATACCCCTGTCAAAGATTACAGGTTTGAAGAAACTGGTCAATTCACGATAACGGTCCGATGCCTGCACTACAGCCACGCCGTGTAAGGTAGCTTGAGGGCTTGTCCCGTTGCGGGAACCATTCATCTTGCTGCTCCGTGTGACGGCGTAGAATCTATCCGATTGTCCGCTCTCGTACGTCACCTCATAGAGAACCTGCCTTGCAGGCTATTTCTTGATCCTCGCATCGCCTCCGAAGACGCGAGAGATTTCAAAGACCCCTGAGTTCCCCCTCACTCTGTCCGAAATGGCGGGCCCTCTCGATTCGGCTTCTCATGCCACATGAATCTTCATGGGGATCCAGCTACTGTAGGCAGTCTCCGGCTGCACATGCCGGCCTCTTGCGAGGCCGGCGGAGTGCGGAAGAATGGAGAATGTTCGGGTGTGTCGCTGTTTGCACCGAGGTCTGTCAGATTTCAGTGAAACTCGAACTTAAGCGATCCGATGGCCGTAAACGGCGCGCCGGTGTAGACGATCTCGCGGAAGTTCTGCGCCCCGCTGAAGTACCGATGGTCGAGGACGTTGGTGAAATTGATCGCAGCGAGCAGGTTGGTCTTGTTGAACACCTCCTGCTTGCGATAGTACAGGGCGGCGTCCATGCGGACATACCCGGCCATCTCGAAGGGTGCCTGGCAGTTGGCCGGATCCTGACATTGGAAAATGCCGTTCCGCTTGCCTTGCGCGTACATACCGATGCCGGCGCCAAACCCCTGCGCGATGCCTTCCTGGAAGAAGTAGGTCGTCCAGAGGCTGCCTTGGTGCGGCGCGCTGTTTGGCGCGCGGCTGCCTTCTGCGAAGAGCAGATCTTTTGTCACACGCGTGTCGATGTAGGCATAGTTCGCGATGATGTCCCATCCAGGCAGGATTTGCCCCGCGATGTCGAACTCCACGCCTTTGCTGCGTTGTTCTCCCGTCGCGACGGAGAAGAAGAACCCGTTGAGCGGATCGGCCGTCAGCACATTCTTCTTCTTGATGTCGAACAGTGCGACCGTGGACCGTAACTTTCCTCCGAATGCCTGGTACTTGATACCGCCTTCATAGGACTTGCCGCGTTCGGGGTTGAACAGGTTGCCGTTTATGCTTCGCGAACCGGCGCTCTGTGGTGCGAACGATTCCGTGTAGTTGGCAAACAGCGTGATGGGTTTTACCGGTTGATAGGCGATGCCGACCGACGGGCTGAAGGCCGTATCGGTTTGATTGTTTTGGCTCCTGGTGGCGGTGAAATCGTCCGGATGATTCGTGATGGTTTGATCGAAGAGGTCGAACCGGCCGCCGAAGTGCACGTGTAGGTTGTCCAGCAAATCGACCTGGTCGCCGAAGTACGCGCCCAGGATGTTGTTTTGTGTGCTGGCATCGCTGAATTTCGTGAGGGCCGGATTCAGAAACAGCCGATCGTTCGTATTGAAGATGTTGATATAGCTGAACGCTCCAGGCGTGCCCGTGTCGCCCCCGAAATCTCCCGAGGCCGTGGCCGATGAGTTTTCCCGACCGAGTTCGATTCCGATGATCGTTTTATGTTTGATCGAGCCGGTCGTGAAGTTGCCATGGAGTTCATTCTGCAAGTAGTGGCTCTGGACCGTCGTCGGAATCTCATACCTCGCCAGATTCAAGATGCCGTCGCTCTCGGCTCCGACCAGGAAGTTGGATTCAAGGCTGGAATAGCGGCTGCTAGTGACGGCGGTTCGGAAGGCGGTTCGCCATCGGAACAGATTGCTGATGTCATGCCACAGGGTGATCGTGGCCTTCCCGTGATGGGTCTCCAGTTTGCGGGATGGATCGCCCAGGAAGCTGGAGACCGGAATTGGGGCGACTCCGTTGCCGAAGGCGACGAGGCCGCGATCAATCGGGGCTCTGTCGTACATATACTCGGCTTCGAAACGTAAGTTCGTGCGTGAACTCATCTCCCACCCGAAGGTCGGCGCGAGAAAGATACGTTCGGTGTTGACGCCGTCGCGATAACTCCCCCCAGATTCGTACATGCCGTTGAAGCGATAGGTGAGGGTTTTGCTTTCGTTGAGTGCCCCGCCCATGTCGATCTGCGGACGGTACAACCCGTAACTTCCGATAATCATTTCCGCGGAATAATAACGATCCTTCAGGGGCGCCTTCGTGACTTGGTTGATGACTCCGCCAGGATCGGACCGACCGTACAGGTAGGACGGCGGACCTTTGACGACTTCCACGCTCTCGATATTGATGATGTCGCGTTGCGCGCGGGCGCTGAATGTACTATCGTCCCGGAATCCGTTCTTGAACACGTTGAGTTCCGATGCAAACCCGCGGATCATGAACGTGCCGCCTTGTCCGCCCTGTGTACTGGACTGGGAGACGCCGCTGACGTTTCGGAGGGCTTCGCTGAAGCGAATCACTTTTTGATCGTCCAACACCTGTCTGGTTACGACCTCCACGGAACGCGGTGTATCATGGATCGGAGCAGGAATACGCGTGGCCGAAGAGGATTCATCGACGGCATACCCACGATCTTCGACTTCCTTCACGACGATTTCCGGCACTTTCACGGGCTTGGGCGCCGCCTGCACCTGTGTGTTCGGAGTGGACCGGAGGGGTTCCTGACTCAGGGGAGCTGGAGGTAAGGGCGTTGCCGCCATGGGTTCCAACGTCATCGTTCTGGCCTCGGTCATTCGATAGCTAAGGCCGGTCCCGGCAAGCATCAGCGTCAAGGCGTCCTCGGGCGTGTGACGTCCGCTGACGCCGCTGGTGCTCCTTCCTTCAGCGAGGTCGGACGGCAGCAACAGACGATAGTTGGCTTGATCGCCGAATGCGGTGATGGCGGACCCTAAAGGCTGCGGCGGAATGTTGAATTCCATTGGTTCTGATGTCTCGGGAGCCGCGGTGGCCTGAGCAAGGAGAAGGGGACTGTTGTTCGACGTGGTGAGACGCTCGCTTCGCGCTTCAGCCAGGTTTCCAGTCGTATGCACCAGAACGGCCGATACGGAGAGTGTGACGACGACTTGCCATGAGAAATGCATCATTCCCCCTCTATTAGTCCGGTATGAATAAGCGCACGTATCCGGGCATGGGCCGAACGGCGCGCACTCGGCGTTTCATTAGGTAAAGACGGACCGGGCCGAAAAACTTGTAACCGAAATCGTGTGGGTTGAAAAAAAACTGGAAGAATATGACGGCAGACAGCGTCGAATTGTGAAGAGGATGGATGATGTCTTCGGGAAGCTGCAGTGTCTGTTAGTGCAAGAGGACGAGGTAGGGCGTCAGGGTGGTGTCGTGAATTCGTAATGTCTGTTCAATCATTCGGAGCGCGGCATCCGGGTCGCCAATGTCGAACACACCTGTCACGTTCAGTGAGCGAAGCGCCGGGTTCAGAATCACAATGCGCCCGGCTCGGTACCGGTTGAGCTCTTCGACGACTGCAGCCAGCGGCTGGACTTCGAAGATCATTTTCCCGCGTTGCCAGGCGGCGATGGCATTGGAGTCGACGGCGTGGGCCCTACCCAGTCCGGCCTCGGCACTGTAGGAGATCTGCTCGCTTTGCCGGACCACCGCCGCGGGAGCCCGGCGGCCGTCCGTTGCCGATACCTGAACGGCATGCTCCGTGACGGTCACGGTGACGGCATCTTGGTGGCGCTGAACCAAAAAGCTCGTTCCGAGCGCGCGGGTGCTCACATTTCCGCTCTGTACCGTGAACGGCCGTACTGTCTCGGGAGTGACGGTGAAACTGGCTTCTCCGGTGAGCAGCCGGATCGTTCGCTGCTGCGGGGTGAAGGCGACGGCCACCGCGGTATCGGTGTTGAGATGGATACGACTCCCGTCCTCAAGCCTGACGTGTCGTTGTTCCCCCACTGCGGTGCGGTAATCGGCTGACGCGAGGTCGAGTCGTTCCTGAACGACTCCCCATGAGAGCCAACCGGCGGCGAGTACAACACAAGCGGCCAGTCCCCACTTGATCCTGCGTCGTGCACGCGGGAGCGTGCCGTGCGGCATCGATGCCGTCAGGTCGGCTGAACCGGCGCAATCGCCATTCGGCAGCAAGCCGATATCACGCCATAAGATTTCCGCCTCTGCGTAGGCGAGGTGGTGGGCGGAACTTTTCGCCCGCCAGGCAGCGCATGCCCGGCGCTCTTCATCGGAGGCGTGACCGGAATGGATGCGGACCAACCAAGCGAGGGCTTCGTCGACCAGTGGAGAGGAGGCATCTGGAGGTGTCGAGTCAGGCATCCATCATACCGTTGTGCACACGACTGCCCCTGAACGGGATACTGGTCGATGTACGCTTACTCTATAAGACGGATGGCGCTCGGCTTTCAACAGTTAGGATTATCTGGTGGATTCCTCCGGATGCAAGCGGGCGCGGCAGTGCCGCAAGGCTTGGACGATATATTTCGCGACCATACTCTCGGACACCTTCAGACTGTCGGCGATTTCCCGGTGTGTTCTCCCCTCCAACCTGTTGAGCAGCAAGGCCCGCCGGCATTTGGGCGACAGTTCGCGCATGGCTATTTCCAACTGGGCAACCCGTTGCTTGGCGTCCAGGGTATCCTCGGCCGACGGTGCCGGACTGGCTGTTTCTTCAGGGGGCGGTTCGATGCTGAGCGCCCCCCGACGAGTGCGAAGTTTTCGCAGATTGTCTACCGCGAGATTGGCTGCGACACGAAAAAGGAAGGCTCGCGGGTTTTGGACATCGATGGAAGGCCGCATGCGCACGAGATGCATGTAGGTATCCTGAGTGCAATCGGCAGCGAGATCACGACAGCCGAGCTTGTGGGTGAAGAACCTCAAGAGATCGTTGTGATGCTCTTCGAAGGCAGTGAGACAGGGAAGTGTCTGTTCATTCTGCATGATGGATCCTATTCCAGGCGATAGCCGATGGGGATGTGGACGATAACATGGGACTGACCGAGTGGATACTTCAACTGGACCGGGGACGCTTGTTCGAGCAGGGCAACCGCGTCGAGATCGAGAATCGAATGGCCCGATGGCGTGACGATCGTAATGTCGCTGATGCTGCCGTCTTCATGGATCACGGCTTGAAGCATGACATTGCCCTGCCAGCGACGGTTTTTGGCGAATGTTGGGTAACGTTTGCTCTGTTCGACCTTTTCGAACAACATTTCGGCGAGCCATCCGTAATCGGCATGGAGTACCCGTGAGACGGTGGCTTCGCGGGCGCGAGGCGTCGGACGGTTGACGAGTCGAATCGATTCAGGGATGGAAGGCAAGGAGGTCGTGAGGGATGCTTCGGTGGCATCGACGCTCGGGGGCGGGACGTCCGACGATTCCCTTGTGGTAACCGGCAGGGTATCAGGTGTTGCAGGAGTCGTGTCGATCCGTGACGCATCGGATGTGAGGCTGGTCGAGGCGACGATCGGAGTGGATGAGGGACTTTCTACGGCCTCGGAGGCATTTTCTGTGGCATGTGGTCGAATGAGGGCATCGTGGGACGCAGGCGAATCCGTTCCGGAAGGAGCCTTCAGTGGGCGTGGCGCTTCGGTATTGGCGACGTTTGGACGCGAAGAGACCTGGCGTGGGGCTCTGCCCTTCGGCATGAATGAGGGGGAGTCGGACGATGCGGATAGGGGGGTGGGCACGTCCGCTGCAACCGGTTGCATGGCCGGTGCGCTGACCAGCGTGACATCCCAGCGGAAGGGGCGCTGTTCCGGAAGAATAGAGAATTCGGCCGCCAGGACCAATGCCGTCCCGAGGCTCAGGCCATGGAGGGTCAGCGACACCAGCCATCCCCCCAGTCGTGCCACATGCTCTCCCTTGTCCGTCACTTCAAACCTGCTTCCGCCGGATGTTGCTTTCGAAATTCGCTCGGCGAACATCCTATGGCTCGTTTGAAGAAGTGACTGAACGCAAACGCGTCGCTGAATCCTACAGATTCCGCAATCTGGGCGATGGTCAGATGCTGCTTGTTGAGCAGTTGTGTTGCCTTGGCGAGATGCTGTTGCTTGATGTATTCAGAAAAGGAGACCCCCATGTATTTGCGAAATATCTCGGACGCGTATTTTTCCGAGTATCCCAGGACGGTGGATAATTCTTTCAGCGTGAGGCGGTCGCCACGGTGCGTGGATAGCAGGGCCGACAAGCGAACCGCCGGGGAAGTGGAATCGAGAGGCGTGATCTGCGGAGTCGGCCAGAACGGCTGTGGTTTGGCCCTTGTTCTATGAATCAAGGGCTGATGTCGTGACCGTTCGAGTGAACGCGCAGGACCCCCGGATGAGGCGATATCGATGACGGACGTGTCGAGAGTTCGTGCCCGGCGGTCTTGGTTCATGGTTTCCCCGCAAAAAATAAAAAGCCCGCGATCGTATGACCGTGGGCTCTGGGAATTAAATTCCTCGGGCCTCTGCTGAAAGAAGCGGCAGAGACTATCTCGTTATTGAGTACGATTCTCAATATCACAATTTTGGAAAATATGTCAAGCGGGCTGTGGAGCAAAGCGTCAGGCTACCAAGTGATCGTTTGGAAATGTATCTGGAACGGAGCGGAGGATTAGGAGCGATGTCCGCCGACTAATGTCAAAAACATGGCCGTCATGGCCATAAGTGCAATGCCCGTCCACACACCGTAGGCCATGTGAAGCTTGCGGGAGCTCGTGTAGGTCATCGCCACCAAGGCAAACACGACGTATAGGAGCGATCCGGCGGCTAACGCATACCAGACGAGGGAGAGGTAGGGCGATATGGTGAGTCCGCTCAGGACCGTTCCGATACAGGTAGGCGCGCCACCGGTCAAGCCGAGTAATACAGCTGTGCGTGCAGTAATCGGAGATTGTCCGGCGGCCCCGACGATGCCGAAACCTTCGGTTCCATTGTGGAGGGCGAATCCGGCCACCAGGAGTCCGCTTAAGGCCCATTCTCCGCCGGCGTAACTGGTTCCGATCGCTAGTCCTTCACCCAGGTTGTGAAGACCCATGCCCGCCGCGATGACGAATGGGAGTGCCAGTGCCTGGCTTGCGTGCCGGCTCTTTAGAAATTGGTGTTTTTCGAGGTGGACAAGGCCGACAAAGCTGAGGAACAGGCTGCCCAGAAACAGCAGCCACGAGAAGGGATCGCGCGCTCCCATCAACTCCACCGCTTCGTGCATCAAGTCGAAGAAGAGATAGGTTAGTACCCCGGTGGAGAGCCCGATCAGGCCGGCTTCCCACGTCCGGGGAAGGGCACGACGAAGCACCAAGGCCGCCGCGATGCCAAGGTAAACCGGAACGACTCCTGCGAGGATACCCAATCCGACGAGGTCGAGCATGGTGCAATCCTAGCCAATATCTGTCGTGCGTGGAATGTTCAGTATCCGGAAACTGCTCAGTGGCAAAAGATAGAGATGAAGGTGTGAGAGGTTTGTGGAGTGAGGCGCTGGTCATTCGGCGGATGCAACTCGATCTCATGCGGTGATGCTGGGCTTCGAACCTGGTAGGAGGGAGACCGACCCGATCGCTTCTCCCCTTCGTGGTGTTGGTACCTTATCGCAGATCTGCCCGAACCAATTCCCCGTGACGCGCAACGGGTGGCAGCCTGTAATTTTCGACCAGAAGCCCTTGTGCTCTGTGATGAAGATCAGAAAGCACGAATCGTGCGGAGGTGGGGTCGCTTGTCGAAAAATCGGACTCAGGGGGATCCGCGACCGACTTTGGTCACAAATCGCCTCGCATGACAGTCTTTGTTGAAATTTTGGCGGAGGGGGCGAGATTTGAAACCCCCGCAGTAGCAGAGACTATAGTCCCCAATCGCATCTCATCGTTTCAATCTCAATCACTTACAGAAGAGTCAGAGATAGGGGAGGAACCGATCAAAACCGATCGGACAACATAGTTCTGCCACAGTTCAGCCACAATTAAGAATTTCTCAGCGGCGGGCAGAAGATGCATTTGGATAGGCCTCGTTCCGTCCTGAAAGTCGGTCGAATTCCCAATTGAAGGCACTGAGGGTTGCGCATAACTTTTCATCGCCAAATGCCTTAGCTGCGAGTGCAAAAGAAAGGATCGCGCGGAAAAATGGATTGTAGAGGTCGTAACGATGGATGTCTTCCCTGGGGGTTCCAGCCATACCGTGAGTATGAAATCGAGGCGGATCCCCGCCCCACATGTCCATGATATGCGATGAGGCACCGTGAATATATCCCGAGTAGCCACTGTGAATTGTACGGTACAGCGTCACGGCAGAGCTTGGGTCATTCGGCTGTTCTTCAAGACGTGATAAGTAGGCTCGGATTTTTCGTCTTGGCACCATTGGACGATCAAGCAGGGCATTACCTGTTTCAGGGTCGAATTCTTCTTTGTAAAAGGCGTCGAGGTAGTCTCGATGAAGTTGCGTTATGTCGTTATGAATTATTCCGAAGGCCAGAAACCAGATGTCCTCATGAAACTCGTCAAGCATGCGTTGGATCGCGCCCTGCTCTTGAAAAAATCCTTTATCGCAAAGCAGCCGAGCGGCATGAAGGCCCGATACCATTCGGGCTAGTTTTTGAATCAGTGCTTGGTGAATCGTCTTTTCTGTATATCTGAAGACGAAGGAGTCTCTATGCCGCATCCTCTTGGGAGGAGGAACCATACCCTCAAGCCGTCTGAAGGATTTGTCCAATTGGCGGAGCGTCTGATTATAGAGAACGTCCATAGAGCGTGGCGGATATTATCACGGTCGGGTTCTATCAGCGAATTGCTGATTCGCAGCACGCGACAAATGGGGAATGGCCGACAGGGAGAGTGCTAGCTTCCCAACCACTTCTGGTAATAATCTACAAGCCCAAATACACTCAAGCAAAGTCGCTCCTGGAGCGGGTTTTCTTCGAGTCTGATTGTCCATATCTTCATGTCTCTTCAGTCGTAATCGGCCCATTTTTGCTGTGGATATGACACTCTATTGACACCAGCATTTTCGTTCCGATGGCGCATCGGCTTCCACCTCTATCATCTTGGTCACTCGCGGAAATCGGCATCTATCTCCAGTTGAGCCGATTCGTCACGTGCATCTTGTATGCATTGAATTATGGGAATTCAGGCGGGGTTAGGGCGAGGGGTAAACCCCTATGAACACAGGGTGTGGGTAGAATGTCTTACTGCCATGGCTTCTCCGTGGCTTCATCTGTCTATTGCAATGAAGTGGGGAGGGATGGACTACTTTGAGCTTCTAACTCTCTGCGTCAGAGCGACGAGGATGAATATGCACGCAAAGTAGGAGAGCCCAGGGAGTATCCAGTATGGGAAGGTTATTGCTGCAGGTTTTAGGGTGAGCACATACCCATTTATAGACGTAATGGCGATTGGCAGCAATGATTGCAGGAGAGATGAGCCAACGAAAAGTTTCATGATGCCCACATGAAGGTAACCAGTCCAATTTAGCAGCCACAGAATTCCTGCCATCAGTGAGAAGGCGACATTTATAAACGTCCATTGCCACATGAATCCAGCGGGATCAGGGTAGTAGAAGAGCAGACTGCCATCTACAATGTGTGCTTTGAGTGAAGGGTCTATTAAAAGATCATCAACAAATTTGGTTTCTACACCTAGGGGTTTAGCTGCCGCATATAAGCGCTGCAAATCAGATTCGAATTCCCAAAAAGGATATCTGAAGGACAGATCTTTTTCAGTTCTGGATTTGTTATGAAGAATTTTCTCTGCCTGAGGTCGCAGCTTTTCGTGAGCAAGCGATTCTCTGAAGAATTTTGAAACTGTGATCAACTCTATAATGTCTGCTTCTGCTAGTCGCCGTCCCAAATCTTGGGCAACCTCTTTTATCCCCCAGGAGAAATTCCTTTCCCCTGTTACGATTAGAGGGCCTTCGAGCTTCGTTTTCGAGCGCACTGCATAACCACGCCATCTAATGAATTCGGGATAAGAATTGTCGATTCCGAAGTATCCCCCGTAAAAAGTTAGGGAAGAGTTCTTCTCGAAGGTCATAAACTTGAGTCCCGTTATACTCAATCCACCTTCTCCGATACCGTAGATCATGCTGTTGATGCCGCTTTTCATATTCACTTTTGCAGGCGTGCGTTCATATTCTGCTGCCACTTCAGGAAGTGAAGTGCTCCTGATCCCGCCAGACATAGCAGGGGATTTAGGAGTAGTGAGGTCTATAAATCCTGCAAACAATGCGGTTTGGATTGCTATAGGTACCCCTTCTGCGATCAATTGCCGCTCGCTTGCTGGGAAAATATACATGAGGGTTTCTGCAATTTTTGAAAACACAACTTTTACGCTTAGGTCATCGTGGCCCCATAGGCTGAAGCTGCTTTTGAAAGAAGTGTGAACCTGTTTGCGCAACGTACTTCTATACTCATTTACCAGTAGTTCGGAGAACCGTTTTGCACCTTTAATGGATTCTGCGGAGTCATAGGTAAGTGACGTCAGGCCGGGCTGGAGAACTACTTCCTTGAATTGATAGCCGCTATTATGTGAGTAGAAAATGAGTGCACTAACTATGCAGAGAGAGACTAGGCTCACATGAAGTACACTTCTGTAAGTCATGATGCTTCTCTAGAAGTCTGGCCGCTTTCGGAGATGGTGACCCGTTCCATTATCCAGAGCAGAAATTGAACGCAGAAATCTGGAAATGTCACCATGTAGGCAAGGTCTCAGGTGAATGAGCAGCTTTATACCACTCTTGTGAAGGATGGAGCCAGGTTGCTCGCAGGACGAAACTGGGATATCAGGAAGGAGGAACACGCGGCAGGAAAAAGCCAGCTTGAATTGCTAAGCGGTGTTGTGGCGAATGGCACTGAAACGCACCTGCGGTTTAGAAACCATCGAAGGGCTGAATCAGGATGATGTATCTGCGTGCAAAATAACGAATCATCGGTGCGAATAAGGGGTGTTGGTTGGGCTAGATCAGGGTGCTATGGTAGCAAAACGGTAGCAGGATTGTACCACCAGAATTGGTAAGACATTCCCTGTGTTCGGGGCCTGTCGCACGGGCATTGAGATCCGTCCCGCCGTATTTAATGCTATTTGCTTGTGTAGTTGACAGAAGGCTTGACCTCATCGACAGCTACTTTTTGACCTTCCCCCAATTCCGTGGACACCCGATTAAGCCACAGCCATCCTCGCTTCAAACTCGGCTGGGGAGTCATAGCCGAGAGTTGAGTGACGGCGCTTC
>WBZX01000067.1_pt1 | contig 44901 bp, 43 predicted proteins | sample 5204211 | NCBI WGS metagenome assembly WBZX01 (sample SAMN12344362, study PRJNA552823) | activated sludge metagenome | biome: Activated sludge suspended growth; feature: Nitrification reactor; material: Wastewater; isolation source: activated sludge from nitrification reactor of wastewater...
CCCACACGAAAGTCGGGGTGGTTCATATGCGAAGCTTCCACGACGTCGGGCAAGCTGAGTGCCAGTTGCCGAAATTTCGAGGAGGTCATGGCTAATCGTCGTCATCCTTATGCTGGTCGTGTGCGTGCTTTTCGAATTCTGGCGGATGTGGATTATAGATCATGCGTTTAACGGCAAATCGTCCAGCGTAGAAGATGATCGCCAGCAGAAACCCGGTGGTGTAAACGGCGCCCCATCGCCATTTCTGAATGTATTCGCCAATGTCACCCAAGTCGGGTGTTTCCGTCCAGATGATGGCTCCGAAGCCAATACAAGCCAGGACGATGAGTACACAAATCGCAGCAGGCAAATGCCAGAGGAAATAGTCGCCCCCGGTTTGTTCGTGCAAAATGCGGACACCATGCTTTTCGCGAGTCTGCATGTTGTAGCCACACTTCAGACAGACCACCTGGCCTTCTTCCATGTCATTGGCACAGAAGGCACAACGTACTTGATCGTCGAGTGTTTCGATGCCATAGGCTGAGGCCTTCTGCCATTCATCATCGGCTTTCGAAGCGGACTTCTTTTCGAAGGGAATAGCAGCTGCCTCGGGTACGGGCTTTTTCACGTTCAAGGTGGCACTGCAGCCTCTGCAGCGTATCCGTTTCCCTGCCAGTACCTCGGGTACCTGCATGGTTTTCTTGCATTCGGGGCATGTAATAGAAAGCGTGCCAGCCATAAGTCACAGTCAGCTAGAATGTGGTATCCTTGGGGAAGTTACCCCCACATCATTATTATCATACTCTACCGTGATGAGCATAGAAGCCCAAGAAGATAATCAGCACACACTTGCCTCCGATGCAGACCGACTTCTCGTCAGTATCGCTACTTACAATGAGAAAGAGAACCTGCCAACACTAGTGAGTGGAATTCACTCCCAAGTACCCCACGCTCATATTCTCATTGTCGATGATAATTCTCCAGATGGAACGGGACAGTTGGCCGATGAGTTAGCGAAGAAAGACAGCAGAATCACGGTAAAACACCGTACCGGAAAGCTGGGGTTAGGCTCGGCAATCCTGGCTGGAATGCAGCATGCGATGGACCATGGTTATGGCAGATTCGTCAGTATGGATGCTGACCTGAGCCATGATCCGAAATACCTCCCTGCCCTCACTACCTTGCCAGCGAACTGCGATGTGATGATTGGTTCCCGGTATGTCGCTGGGGGTGGAGTCGTCAATTGGCCCTGGAAAAGACTGCTGATCAGTCGTTGTGTCAATGTTTTTACCCGGGTGTTCATGGGCATTCCAGCCCGTGATGCCAGCGGCGGGTTTCGCTGCTATCGTACGTCATTGCTTAAAAAGATTCCTGTAGATAGACTCTGGTCCAAAGGGTATTCGTTTCAGGAAGAGATGCTGTTCCGGTGCATCCATGCCGGTGGCAAGGTGAAAGAGACGCCCATCGTGTTTGTGGATCGGCAGGTAGGTGCTTCCAAGGCGAATGTGAAAGAGATGGTACGATCTCTGTGGGTGCTGTTCCAACTCGGTGGAGCAGCGATGTTTGCACCGGAAAAGCTTCGTTAACTGCTCTGTGTATGAAGGTTTCATGACAACATCCCCTTGCATAACCCTTGAGGCTATGTCAGGATACGGCTCTCTCCTCATCTCTCCCCGTTGTCTGGAGTCCTCTCATGACACTGCGTCGGTTATTGTTGGTTTTTGCCCTGTTTAGTTTAACGGTACCTGTCGCTGCGGATGATGTTTTCAAGCTGGATGGCCGCAATACCGAAATCGGGTTCGTTGGCTCGAAGAAGGATGGCAAGCACGAAGGTGGTTTCCGTAACCTGAAGGGGACTATCACCACCAAGGAAAACAACCCTCTCACAGCCCAGTTCAAAGTCGATATCGATATGAAATCGATCTACACCGATACAGACAAACTGACCGATCACTTGAAGAACGCCGACTTCTTCAATGTGACGAAGTTTCCCATGGCTCGATTTGCTTCGACTAAAGTGGAAAAGAATGGGAACAAGTTTGATGTCCATGGTAAGCTGACGATCAAGAATGTCACCAAAGATGTTGTCATCCCTGCCACCATCGAAGTCAGTGGGCCGGGGATTACGGTGGAATCCAGCTTCGAAATCAATCGCCACGATTGGCAGATCAGCTACGGTGGCAAAATGATTGACGAGAAAGTAAAGATGACCCTGAAACTGACAGCCCCGCGATAACTGATCTCAAACAAACGCGGCGATGAGCCGCGTTTTTCTATGCCACCATGGGATGTGATCCTGGATATCCTGCTCACCACAATACTACCTTGTATTGTGGTGAGTTTCGTTGCCGGGTGGTTCCTTCGCAAGACATCTTACACTGCACTGGCAGTATTGTTCGGGGCCGTTGCAGGGAATGCAGGTTCCAGACTGCTGCCTTGGTGGCCATCGGAACAGGAGATGAGCTTACTCCTGCTCATGGTGGGCCTCAGTTTCCTGTTGATTGATGTGAGACCGAAGCAGTGGTGGGTTGGTGTGATTTTCGTTGTGTCTTTCAGTTCCTATCTGATTCAAGCGGAAATCCGAGCGTTGATGCAGGGCGAATCTTTCCTTGAGATGGTCTATTACAGTGTCTATTGTCTTGTTGCAGTATCGCTGTACCTTGCCCTGACTCGTGCTGAAAGACTAGTGTCTGGTCGAGTAATGTTGCTGCTCTACTCACTGTGGGGGCTGGCAGCCAGCATCATCCTGATCTATGCGCATTCGGGACTACTCAGTCAGATAGCCCTGTTGTGGATGTGCAGTTGCATTGGGCTGCTCTGTGCTTACAGCAAGCGTACTGATGCAGTTCGAGGCCTTGCTGCTCCTGCGACGATTTTGCTGCAATATCTTCTGAGCTATGGCCTGCAGACGTGCTACTGTCAGGTGCCTGCTGTTGCTTTCGTACTTGCTGGAGTTGCCCCGCTAGCATGTCTGGTGATGAAGGTGAATGAGAGCAGCCCACGGCTGCGAAGAATCGCGATCGTGGGCTGGTTAATGCTACTTCTCATCGCCTGTAGCTTAGCCATCTATTGCGACAATGTCTTATTCCTCGATTAAGGACAATTCCACTCTGCCACCATCTGCCCGATGACACAAGCGTTGGAACAAGGTCAGTTCCATACTGTAGGGTGGATAAAACGGCCCGGCATGGGGAGCTCCCTGTGATGGCTCGGTGGGACTGACAGGTAGCATGTAGATATTCCATACTTTCAACATGTCATTGTAGACCTGGCAGGCGACCTTGTTTTCGGGGATGTTATAGCTCACTTGTCGAACGGAGCCATCACAGAAGAGAACGTTGATGCTGAAAGGATGTGATGAGCCGAAGCGATCGCTGGCGGCATTCGGGTCATCATGCTCCCAATCGCGGCCAGGCGGCTTGGCTCCAGCCCGAAGCGTATCGGCAATAAAGCCAGCAACAAAGCCATCGACATCGCCAAACTGTGGACTTCCATAATGAGACTGATTCATGCGCTTATCTGCTGCGAGAATGGTGTTAGCCATACCGTCGCTGACATCTCGAATGTGAATGACTTCATCGACAGCCTTGTATGAATTGTCGAACTTATAGCGTGATTTCACGAAGATGCCGTTGCGGAACGGGTTCTTAGGTTTGCCTTCCTTATACCCACTTGCATTAGCACAGGCTGAGTGGTAGTGGCCGTTTTCGAGATAAAGGGTAAAAGCACCAATGTTGCCTGCGTAGTCGTTCATCGCCCGCTTGCCAAACTCCGCGTTCAGTGCCTGTGGCCCACGACGACTGGGGCAAAAGTAAGAGTCAATGGTGGTTTCAGCAATGGCGGAATCACCGGGAATATCAATGCCATAGGGTGCCAGGATAAAGGGAGTCAGTGGTCCCTGGCGGTGCCTCCAGAGATTGTCGTTTTCCAGATAAGGAAGGATCTGGTACATCCAGCCCCAATCCTGTTCAGCACGTGAGGCAGGTAGTCCGGCTGCGGTCAGGCTGCGAGGCATACCTTTCTCACCTGAACCCAGGTTATAGGAAGCATCACCACCACCTGTCGGGAAGCGTTGCTGGTTGGCTGCCAGGTACAGGCTCATGGCCTGGCCGATAGTGCGCAGGTGACTGGCACAGACAACCCGGTTGGCTGATTCCCGCACCTTCTGGATAGCAGGTAAGAGCATGGCCAATAACAGAAGGATAATGGCAATGACAACCAGCAGTTCCACCAGCGTGAAACCTGTTCGACGAAATGGTGCGTAACGCAGCATGATAGCCTCCTTACCGACACAGCAGGCATAGGAAATGCCTTAGAGATGTGTGTCGATAGTTTGGCCTTTTCATGCAGGAAAGCAAGAAGAATGTGAATAATGAGAATAATCGTACTTCAAGCCGCTTGCTGGCCCCTGTTTAACCCACATCGTAGTTCGATGTGGAATTGATCACGATCGAGCTGAGCTTCAAAGGGTTTTCTACCGGTGATCAGGCTAGCGATGCGATACCGAAGCATTTTGCCCCACTTCACCGGGGTATGGGCCAGTTCTGCAATGTTGTTTCGATAGGTATCGAGTTGCTGCCTGGAGATACGGGGATACTCCGGGCCAAAGGCGATGGCCCAGGTGTTGCTCGGTCGTTTGGCTGGCCCCTGATGGCCCAGGATTCGCTGCGGGAAGTGATCATCGAGCAGGCTGTCGAGGGCTTCAGGGGTGAACCGCCAGTAATCGCTCGGGTGCTGATGGATGTGGAAGTAGAACGGCGTGGAAAGGACAAGTACACCATCAGCCCGCATGATGCGTTTGATTTCAGCGATGCCCCGCCAGAACCGTTTGACATGTTCCAGCGTGCTGAGCGCCAGTACGGTTCCGATGGTGTCGCTGGCCAAGGTCATTCGTTCAACATTCTCAACCAGATCAACGCCTGGCCCGGGTCGCATGTCGATGCCCACATAGGGACGATCCGGGAAGAGTGTACGGAGATCAATCAGTTCTTCCTGCCCTGCTACGTGGTAGGAACCGATTTCGACGATGGGGCCAGGCAGTTCAAAGGTGGCTACGGTGGCTTCAGCCATGCCACGCAGGAAGGGAGTCATCCGTGTACTCCATGTTTGGGATGCCGCATGGTAGTGGGGATGGGGCGGGACTGTCAATGGTAACCCTAGGCATAACCTTGTTCCCAGCCTCCGGCTGGGAACACACTGCCCCAGAGGCTCCGCCTCTATGACAAAAAGAAGATACACTCCACACATCTACCAAGGAAAACTGACATGAGCCGTTCACGCTACAAAATCTTTGAAGAAGAATACCCCTACTTCCTCACTTCCACGGTAGTCGCCTGGCTTCCTCTCTTTTCGCAACCCTGGACGGTAGACATTCTTTACGACTCGTTCCGTTGGTTACAAAAGGAAAGGCAAGTCAGCATCTTTGGGTATGTCATCATGGAGAATCACTTGCATTGGATTGCGCAGGCTCCAGAACTGGCTAAAACTGTGGGCAAGTGGAAGTCCTTTCTAGCTCGCCGCTTCGTCGATGGCCTAGAAGAACGTGGACGAAAGACGTTATTGGATGAGTTTCGACACTATAAACTACGACACAAGCAGAACCAGGAATACCAAGTTTGGCAGGAAGGAGACTATCCCAAGCAGATTAAGGATGACGAGATGATGTTACAGAAACTGGAGTACATGCATCATAACCCGATACGTCGCGGTTATGTGGATCAGGCAGAGCACTGGCGGCATTCGAGTGCGCGGAATTACTTGGGGATGCCGGGGCTGGTAGAGGTGATTACTTCTTGGAACTAAGTGAATGACTTGGGGTCTTCGCTGCCAGCCGGAGGCTGGCTAACAGTGCGTTCCCAGCCGGAGGCTGGGAACGAGTTGCGAGTTACCCCACCTTTCCACCAACTGGCTGTTGTGGCGTGATCGATGGATAACGCTTGACATCGTAATACAGCAGCACGCAGGAGACGATCATGGCTACGAGCGAGATCGTCAGGAGCACTGTGTAAGAATCATTCGTGGGCTTTGCTTTGTCAGCCATGGTTTGTTCCCCTTGTACAGGCGATGGATGTTAGCGGTTGGCGGCACCGGGAAGAATGGAGCTGCCTACCAGATCATCCTTCAGGATGGTGACTTTGCGGTTTTGAGGCAACACGATGATGCCTACTGCACTGTGATCACTGACTTGAATGATACGGATACGGGCAACCCAATCAGCCTTGGGTGAGAGGCGGTAGACTTCGAGAGTCTGGTTCTTAGCCAGGCCGTGATCGCTACCCTTGTTGATTTCGATGTAGATGCCATCTGAAGTCACGCCAGTGACCTTGCCCTGCACGTCCACTGGTGGTGGCTGAGGCTTGGAGAGATCAGCCGAGTTGGTGGGCTGAGTCTTCTGTTCGCGGATATTCTCAATCTCACGAGCAAGGCGAGTATTCTCGGCTTCTGCTTCAGCCAGACGATTCTTGAATGTCTGTGCTTCGATCTGAGCAGCAACGCGGGTGTTGTTAGCGATAGTGAGCTTAGAATTGAGATCAGCCTTTGTGATGTCGGCCTGCTTGAGGCGGTCAGAAAGCTCGAGTGTTTCCTTGGTCTTCTTTTCGAGATCTGCCGTAAAGACACCCAAAGCCACCTGGTTCTGCTGGAGCTTGGTAACCGCAGCATCCTTAGCATTTTCAGCTACGCTGGCACGGTTGATCAGTTCCGATTTTTCGGTTTCAGCACGAGACTTCGTCTCCTGCAGTTCTTTGCCCAGGCTGACAAACTGAGACCGGAGCGAATCCAGCTCTTCCATCTTGGCCTTCAGGTCATCCTGATGGTTCTTGACGGAATTCTTCAGGATCTGCACCTGTTCGTACCAGCTCTGCTTGGTACGAGGATCCTTATTGGTGTTGTTGATGATGATGGCAAAGCCGAGGAATAGCAGACTGAAGACGAAAATGAGGAAGGTCAGAATCTTTCCGATAATCGTCATGGCAATGTTCCCCTGTCGGCTTTGCAGCCGTCCCCGAATTCGGCAAGTGCTATGCCAAGGATGCGAAGCTCTGTCAAGCCCGATGCAGCATTTGTGACAATGGGCAAGTCAGTTGTGCGTCTTCGAATCCTGGTCTGATGCAACTGAAGATGACGAACCCCTTCGTCAACTTCGCCATTTTGTCCAAGTTACCGTTTAATGCAAGCAGTCGTCAATGACTAATCGCAGGTTAATTGATGCCAAGTGTTTTGGCTCGCTCTTCCAACCCCTTCAACCGTGCCTGCAGATTCTGCAGACGGATGGCGGCGTTGTACAGATCGGGTTTCATGGCTTCTGTTCGTTTTTCGACTTCCTCTTTGGCAACCTGCAGTGATGCAAGAATATCACGGAAGCTACGTTCACCAAGTCGGGCACGCGCTTCATCGGGATACATAATCAAACGCAGATTATTACCTGTTTCCTTTTCGGCATTCAACTTGTTACGTAGCGATTGGAGTTCATTGAAGAGACCATCGCGAGCACTGATGTCAGCTGTCACGGTATTGGAGATCTGCTTGAGTTGCTGTTCGATGTCAGCAGCTTCCTTCAGAGCTTCAGCGATGGTGACATCCTTGTTGGCAGCTATTTCATCAGGGCCACGGGCAATCTTCGTGGTGCGGGCATTGAACTTGGCAAGCAGCGCTTCCAACTGCTGTCGTTCGACTTCTCGAGCACTGTTCTCTTTGCTGATTTCGCTGTTCAGCTTGGGAATGAGCACCTTGTAGTCGGTAGTATCAGCGACAGCCCAGAGGGAGACACCAAGCCCCACCAGACTGAGCACCAGCGTAGCGTACACCAGGATTTTGCCGATAGTCGTCAGCATGTTCTGTATCCTTGTTGCGATCGACTCTGGGAGCCTCGGCCCCTCAGCACTCGTTATTTGTCTTCTTTGTTCTTGATAGCGTTGACGAGCTTATCGCTGACGTCTGCAGCGGTGTTCGTCTTCTGCTTGATATCTTCAAAGGTTCGCTTTCGGTCTGCTTCCCGGCCCAGAGCCAGAGTCAGAGCAGAGAGGGCTTCTTCGACATCCGCTTCAAGTCTGGTGATTTCACGACGACGTTCGAGGTTTTCGAGCTCGGCCTGTCGCAGCAGTTCCTTTTCCACATCACGACGCTTGCCCAACTCTTCGACTTCGACCTTGATGGCTGCCTGATCATTCTTGGCCAAGGCGAGACGCTGTCTGGCAAAGTACACCTTGGAGGCAGCTTCGCGGGTATCGAGATCGATTTGCGGGTAGTGTTGCTGGATGGCAGCACGGAGGAGCTTGGTGAAACCAGCAGGTCCCAGCTTTTTCGCCCAGGCTGCTACCTCGGGGTCTTCCAGATTCAGCAACTTCGAGGCTGGGGTACGTTTCTTGGCTTCATCATCGACATTGATGTTGTGAGCTTTCTTTTCGCCATCTTTCTTCACCAACGTTCGTTCGCCCGTGCTCCAGAAGAGCTTGGCGATTTCCGAACGGATACCAGCATCGCTTTTCATCACTTCGGCATCGCCTTCGGTGCCACGCAACTTGGCGACCATGGCAATGCGATCAGCAGGTTCGAGAGTCATGAAGGTACCTTCGTCCACCACGATGCGGCTGCGAAGGAGATCGTGCTCAGTGCTTTTGAGTTCCTTGAGCCACTCGCCGGTGTGCGAACCGTCACGGAGTTTTTCCAGACCACGTACCTGGGCAGACCATGCCGCCCGGGCATAGGCACTCTGCCCTGCCAGGTAGAACATGGCAATGGCGACAATGATATTGAGGCTCGCTAGTACAATCTGTGCAATCGTCATGGTTGCCTCTCCACGCCTCCACTTCGCGCAGTTTCCACTCAACTACTAGACTTCCATTTTACCCTATCCCCGGAGTCATCAAAGAGGAAATAGGGGGTTCGCACAAGAAAAGTAGAGCGCGCTGGGCCGTTTGTAGGGGGATGGGACAGATGGTTTCCATCACGTCTGCCGCATGAAGGGATTGTCCGGATGAGGGAACATCAACTTTGCGGGAAGTATCACTCGTGGCTGGAAGGTACTATCAAAAGAAAAGGCACCAATCGTTTTGATTGGTGCCGTGACTGCGTGATGCATTAATGGTTACACTTGGAGCTTGGCATCGAGTGCAACAGATTGCTTGACTCGCCATCGTCTAACACCCACTGCACCCAGGAGAACAGCTCCTCCCATGAGCGCCCAAGTCGTTGGTTCAGGTACAGCCGCAATTTGAAATCCCCAGCCAAATGATCCACTGGGTGATACCGTCTGAGCGGATCCTGCAGGGTTGTTCGCAAGGTAAGAACCGGAAGCTGGCGCAGCAGAAAGGAAGAAGGCATCGGTACTCGAACCGACATCGTATGTACCAAAGATACCAACACCCAGACTCTGCATATCTGTTGCGGTTCCAGTAGCACCGCTGTTGTCAAACAGAATACTTGCCCACAAGCGGCTATTGGAAGGAACTACGATCTGGCCAACACCTGGTGCAAAGGTAAATCCGGACACGGTAGCAGCAGGGAAAGATATAGGGTTAAAGCTAAAACCAGTGATGAAAGTACCGGGGGCTGTACCACCATTGTCATCTGCATAAAACCGGATTCTGGGCCTTGCTGAAAATGCCGTCGCACTGAAATTGCCAACTCTAAAAGTCACGAGTGTAATAGACTGGTTTGCTGCGATTGGCAGCATTGTAATGTTGTCCGAAAACATGGATGTTATCGTGACAGCTCCCTGAGCTGTCGTACCTGAAGCACCGACTGCTAATCCACTGCCTGTAAACCCTGTCGCATTACTGTAGACCACTGTCTGGCTGAAACATGTGTTTGCAGCACAGGCCAAAGATAGTAAACAAATCAAGACTCGGCACATTCTCATGGTGAACCTCAAAAGATGGAGCTTTGCGGTTCATCCATGAACGACGCAGATATGGTAGCAACCGACACTGAAATCACAACAATAACTTCAAAGATCATGCAACCATGAGAGAAACCCTAAGTTATAGTCTGCAATGACGTCTTGCATCGCATGGTAATCTCACTTCGTTTCGACATGAGCCTTCAGGTTGTTCAGACCGGTTTCAAAGTCTTTGCCGATGAGCTTATCGAGGTTGATCAAGGTACACATCAGCTTGCTCATGAAGGGCTGGGCACCGTGCATGGCCCAGGTGATGTGGGTGCCGTTACCAGTGGGGTTGAGGTGGAACTCAGAGATGTTGCTGGCCTGGAATGGTTTAATGAAGTCGAGCTTGATGATGAGCTTGGAGGAGGGATGAGATTCGAGAATTTCCATCCGCCCTTCCCCAACTTTCTTGTTCCCTTCCCAGGCATAGACTGCTCCAACACCTGCTTCATTGCCGGAGAAGGTTCGCTTCATGTTGGGATCGAGCTTCTCCCAAGGTGACCAGTTGTGCCATTGGTGCAGATCATTCAGTAGGGGAAAGATCTTCTCCGGCGGTGCATTGAAAGTAGCCTCCCGTTCATAGCGGAAGGTATTGGGCTTCTGGGATACGTAGAAGAGGAAGAGGAGTAGCAGAACGAACAGGACGCAGACGGCGATGAGGGCGTAGTACATGAAGACACCTTAGTTGTGGCAGGGTTGTTCGGTACTCCGATCAACCCTGCCAGTGTGCAGCACATGAAAGTCCTCAGGGTTGAGCTGAGTACAGCACAACCCTGTCACAATACTAGTTATCCGCCGGCGATGGCACCGATGACGAAGAGGGGTTCTTTGCCGTTGGCGATGGGGGCTGGGAGGGGGAAGTCGTAGTTCTCTTTCGAGATATCTTCCTCGCAGGCGAAGAAGCGAACCAGGGGACGACGTTTCAGGGTGACGTGTTCCCGAATCGCTCCCTGCAATGTGGGGTAGTTCGCTTCCAGGGAATCGAGTACGGAACCCAGGGTGATGGGGGCAGGCACATCGAGAGCCACCTCACCCTGCACTTTCGCCAGGTTCTGCAAATGGTACGGAATCACCACTCTGATCATGGCAGCGTCTGTACCTCCACCGAAAGGACGGCAGGGAGGTAGGAGGCAATCTCTTTCCAGTTGTCGCCACCATCGGGGGAACAGTAAACCTGACCGCCGGTGGTGCCGAAGTAGATGCCACAGTCGTCGAGCTTGTCGACAGCCATTGCATCACGGAGAATGTTGACGTAGCAGTGTTCCTGGGGCAAGCCCTTGGTTAGGGGTTCCCAATTATTGCCGCCAGTCTTGCTGCGCCAAACTTGCAGCTTGCCATCAAGCGGGAAGTGTTCTGAATCGCTCTTGATGGGCACCACGTAAATGGTTTCGGGTTCGTGGGCATGCACATCGATCGGGAAACCAAAATCGGTCTTGAGGTTATCGCTGACGCGGTACCAGTTGTCGCCTGCATCATCGCTCCGCATCACGTCCCAATGTTTCTGCATGTAGAGCGTTTCGGGTTTGTCTTTATGGCGGGCGATGCGATGAACGCAGTGGCCTACCGGTGCGGTGGGGTCAGGCATGTATTTCGAGTGCAACCCTTTGGTAATGATCTTCCAACTGTGGCCACCGTCTTCGCTACGGAAAGCACCTGCAGCTGAGATGGCAATGAAGATACGCTGAGGGTTGGCTTCATCGATCAGGATGGTGTGCAACCCCATCCCCCCTGCCCCGGGTGCCCACTTGTCGCCTGAGTTATTACGCAGGCCGGGCAGTTCCTTCCACGACTTGCCACCATCCTTGCTCTCAAAGAAGGCTGCATCTTCCACGCCGGCATAGACATGATCGGGGTCGGTCAGCCCGGGTTCGAGGTGCCAAACCCGTTTGAATTCCCACGGGTGAGGGGTGCCATCGTACCACATGTGCGTGCCAGGGTTGCCATCGTAGAGAAACTTGTTGTCCACCGGTTCCCAGGTGATGCCACCATCATCGGAACGCTGAATCTGCTGGCCGAACCAACTAGTCCACTGTGAAGCGTAGAGCCGGTTGGGGTTAACGGGCGAACCTTTGACATGGAATATCTCTAACCCGGCGAAGTGAGGGCCAGCGATGTTCCACTTGTTTCGTTTACCATCACTGGTGAGGATGAAGGCACCCTTGCGGGTTCCGACCAGTACCCGAACGCTGCGCATGAGCATGCTCCGATGATGAAGAGGTATGTGATACTAATGTCTGTCCGCAGGAATGCCAGCTATTTCACCACGCCGGGTTCCATGTAGATCAATTCCCAGATGTGGCCATCCACATCCTGGAAGCCATGTTGGTACATGAAGCCGTAGTCTTTCGGGTCAGCATGGGTGTTACCACCGGCTGCGACTGCTTTCTTGACGAGGTCGTTCACCTGATCGCGACTCTCGCAGGACAGGCAGAGGATCGCTTCGGTGCTTTTCTTCGCATCAGCGATCGGGTTCGGTGTGAACTCTTTGAACTTCGCTTCGGTGAGGAGCATGGTGTAGATGTCCGGACTAATCACCATACAGGCAGCAGTTTCATCCGTGAACTGAGGATTAAAGGTGTAGCCAAGAGCAGCGAAGAAGGCCTTGCTGCGTTTCAGGTCTTTGACGGGAAGGTTGACGAAGATCTTGGTTGACATGGGTGTCTCCCTTGGGCGTTTTGTGTGTTGCTCCGAGGGCTAACGCCCTCGGCATTTGGGTGAGAGTTATAGACCTGCGAGCTTTTCTGTTTGTGCCCGCAGTTCATCTTCTTTCTGACGTAGTTCAGGGGTGAACGCTTCGCCGAAGTCTTCTGCTTCGAAGATGGGTCGGATTTCAACCTCGCTGACTTCGGGCATCGGATTGGGACACTTTTTCAGCCAGGCGACCGCTTCGTCCATCGACTTGACCTTCCAGAGCCAGTAGCCTGCGATGAGCTCTTTGGTTTCGGAGAACGGGCCATCAATGACGGTCCGTTTTTCGCCATCGAAACGGATACGTTTGCCTTTCGAGGAAGGATGTAACCCATCGCCAGCCAACATGATACCTGCTTTGACCAGCTCTTCGTTGTAGTTCATCATGGCGGTGAGGAGTTCTTCACTTGGCATCACGCCTGCTTCGGAACTGGGTGAGGCTTTGACGATAACCATGCATTTCATGGGGAGTTCCTTGTATACCAGCCCGCCGCGCTAGCAAGGGAGGGCGTGCGACACAGGTACGTCACTGGCTAGCGTCACACAGTGACTATGAAGTATTTGGGGCGTTGGCGAGAACCACCCCGGGCGACTCGTCGAGAGCTACAGAACTGGCAAACCTGTGAGTTCCACCATCGGGCGGACTTCGACGGTGCCCTTCTTGGCGGATGGAATTCGAGCAGCAATCCCCAGGGCGTCGTCCAGATCTTTGGCATCGACGATGAAGTAGCCCCCCAGTTGTTCATGGGTTTCCGCAAAGGGGCCATCGGTGACCAACCGTTTACCTTCGCGAATGCGAACGCAACTCGCAGTCGCTACCGGGTGAAGTGGCGAAGCAGCCACGAACTTGCCCTGGCTGTGCAGTTCGTGAGTGTATTCGGTGGACTCCTTGAAGCAGTCCTGCCGTTCGCTGTCGGTCCAGTTGGCTTCGTTGCTGTAGATAAGGAGCATGTATTTCATGGGAGTTCTTTGTTGGTGGTGGCTTGTTGTTGGTTAGGTTGAGAGTAGAGTTTTGCTTCCTCCCCACTCCCAACTCCCCATTCCCTATTCCCTCGTGTACGTTGCTTCCATGAACTGCATCCAGGAGCCATCAGGCATCTGCATTTCGGACCGGAAGAGGTGTTTGTTCTTGTCAACGATTTCGATGATGTCGTGATACTTGACGTTGCCTTCGCCCATCATGCTGGGGCCTTCCGCATCGAGTGTCAGGATGCGTTTGTTGGCATCGAGTTGGCCTTCGTACTGCCAGAGCATCGACATCATGGAAGCAACGAATGTGCCGACAAATGCACTCTTCTTGGGGTCGTAACCCAGGGTGATGATGGAGGTTTCCATCTTGCCAGGCTCCATCTCGAACTGGCCTTCGATCAGGATCCAGAGATCACCGAGGGCACGAATGCGTGCTTTGCCGGTGGATGTCGATGGTGGGCTATCGGGCCCCATGTTGCAGGTGGAAGTGAACGACCAGCTTCCCACCAGTTGTAGCAGCCAGGCGTGTTCTTGTTGTGCGGTTGCTTTCATGTCGATTCTCCTTGCTTGTACCAGTAGTCGTACCAGCAGAGTCGAGATCGACAGCAAAGTCAAGAATTATGCCAATTCTTTCAGGCGCTCTTGGAGGAAGCGTTGCTGAGGGGCTTGCTGGGTGAGGCTGAGAGCTGTTTCGTAGGCTTTTTTGGCCTCATTGCGTCGACCCAGCCGTCGGCAGAACTCTGCCTTGGCTGCATGGGCCAGTGAGTATTTATCGAGTTCACCTTCGTGCAGGAGTTCATCAATGAGTCGTAGTCCCGCCTCGGGTCCATCACGCATGGCGAGAGCCACCGCTCGATTGAGAGCCACAATGGGTGAAGCCTGAGCTTCCAAGAGAAGATCGTACCAGCCGACCATGCGATCCCAGTTGGTCTCTGCTGGACTCTTCGCTTCAGCATGCACCGCTGCGATGGCAGCTTGCAGAGCGAAGGGGCCGAGTTGCCCGGTGGTAAATATCTGCTGTAACAGTTGTCGGCCTTCGCTGATCGCTGTTTGATCCCACAAACTGCGATCCTGATCTTCGAGAAGGATCATATCTCCGTTGGCATTCATGCGGGCCTTACGACGGGAGTGTTGTAACAGCATCAGCGATAACAGCCCGAGCACTTCGGTATCGGGAAGTAATTCAGCCAACAGGCGACAGAGCCTGATCGCTTCCTGAGCCAGATCGGTGCGAAGGAGTTCTGCACCGGACGAGGCAGAATAGCCTTCATTGAAGACGAGGTAGATGACCGAGAGGACCGCTTCAAGACGTTCAGGCAGATCAGCCTTCGTAGGGATGATGTAGGGAATCCTGGCATCGCGAATCTTGGACTTGCCCCGCACGATCCGCTGAGCGATGGCACTGGGTTGTAACAGAAAAGCACTAGCGATGGCTTCGGTACTGAGTCCGCACACTTCTCGAAGAGTGAGTGCAACCTGGGTTTCGGGGGCAATTGCCGGGTGACAGCAGGTGAAGATCAGTCGAAGCTGATCGTCCTCGACGTGATCATCATCGTATTCTTGGGGTTGTGTATCTTGCTTTCGTGCTAGCTCTGGAAGTGCGGCTTGATGGCGAGACTGCCTGCGAAGGGCATCGATGGCTTTGAACCGACCGGTGGAGACAAGCCAGGCCCGCGGGTTCTTGGGCACGCCTTCGGTGGACCATGTCTGCAGGGCGGCCGTGAAAGCTTCATGCATCGCTTCTTCGGCAAGGTTGAAATCGCCTAGGAGACGAACCAGCGTCGAGAAGACAGCTCGCGATTCCTGCACATAGATGTCGTTCAGAGAGGTGTGCATTTCGTCAGTTTACGAACGATTAGATCTCAATCATCGTGTTCGTATCGGGATGCCTGAAGACGGGGTTGATCTTCTTGAGGAGATCATCGGGCTGGAAGGGCTTCTGCAGGATGTCGATGACGTTCTTAGAGTAGACGTTCCGTTGCACGGGCAAAGCCCCAGACATCATGATGATTGGCATTCTGGGGTAGCGTTCTTCCAATCGTCGTGAGAAGTCGAGACCATTGATATCAGGCAACTGAATATCACAGAGGATCAGGTCAGGCTTCTTGTCGAGCATCGTTTCTGCTTCGGTTGCATTGTGTGCGACCTGCACTGAGTAGTGGTTCTTGCTCAAGATATCCTGCATCAACTTTGCCAGCAGCGGTTCGTCGTCGATCACCATAATGAGAGGTGATTTGCTGGTTGATTCAGTTGCAGTCTTCGTATCTGGAGGAGGAGTCGGTTCAGTGGGTGGCTCGTTGGAAACGGGCAGCAGAATGTGAAAGACCGCACCGGATTCGGGGGGGCTTTCAGCCCAGAGGTGGCCTCCCATCTGCTGAATCATCCCCAAGCCACTTGAAAGCCCCAGACCGGTGCCCTGCCCTACTGCTTTGGTACTGTAGTAGGGATCGAAGATGCGTTGCAACAAATCCTGCTTGATGCCAACACCCGAATCCTGAATCTCTAAATGAACATAGTCGCCAGGCTTAAGTGTTACATGTTCAGGCAAGACAGGGGTTGGCAAAGAGAGCGTTGATGCAGCGATACGCAGGTGGCCTTGGCGATGCATGGCATCGCGAGCGTTGGTGCAGAGGTTGAGGAGCACCATTTCCAGACATTGTGGATCAGTCAACACGCCCGGCAGATCCTTGCCGAGGTTCAGGTGTAATTTTACTTGCTCCCCTACCAACCTCTCGATGGAAGGGAGTAGGTTATGAAGCAGCCGATTCAGATTGACTCGTTTCACCTTCATGGCCTGGCTACGAGCGGTGCTCATCAAAGCCCTCAGTAACAGCATTGCCTTGTTGGCTGTCTGATTGATGAGGTCTGCCTGCTCGTGAGCGCCGCGTAGCGTGTTGGCTTGTTGCGCGAATTGCGCTGCACCACTGATAATGCTGAGATAATTGTTGAAATCATGGGAGATGTGCATGGCAAGCTGTGCCAGGGCTTCATGCTGCTGAGCCGCAGCCAGTGTCTTCTCCAACTCAAATCGTTTGTGGTACTCTTCGGAGAGTTCCTTGTTACGCCGGGTAACTTGTCTGTTCAGGAGCATGATCCAGGCGAGAGCCAGCAGGCCGATGACTGCCAGGGGTACGCCGATGCGCAGTACCCAGCGCCAGAGATCACGCAGAGGCAAGGCATCACGTTCTACCGGGCTGAGCCAGCGTTCGTAAATGGTGTTGTATTCACCACTTTGCTTCAGTTCTGCCAATCCATCGTTGAGCTTCTTGATGATGTGCTGTCGGTCATTCCTGACAGCCAGAGCATGATCGGTATTGAAGATCGCAGCTCCGGTGGTGGTAAGATTATCTAGCTTTTCTGCTTTCATGACCATGCGGCCAACATGTTGAGAGACAATGGCACAATCGTGCTTACCACTGGCAAGCAGCCGGATGGCTTCCGCTTCGGATTTCACACGAATGGGTTTGTAGTTGATCTGCCTGTCTTCCAATACCTGATCCGCGAGAGCGCCACCTTCGATAATGACTTCCTTGCCCTCGAGGTACTTGATGTCACTAACTGATGTGCCCCCGAGCCTGATAAAGACTTCACCCACCACGCTGGTTAGGGATGTGCCAAAGGTGAAATTCTTCTTTCTTACCTCGTGTTCACTCATGCCAACCACATCGATTTCGCCCTTCGAGAAGCTGGCGTAGATCTCTGACCAAGGTCCCATCCTGATCTCGACCTGCACATTAAGCTTCTGAGCAATCGCTTTCATCAGCTCAATTTGAAAACCAGCAGGCTGACCGTTGGCATCGCGAAACTCAATGGGCGGGTAGTTTTCATCTGCACCGAAGACGATCTTTTTCAGTGGTGCCTGGGGCTGGGTAGGGATTGCCTGTGCTGGCATACTATTTGGAAGAAGTACCAGGACGCAAACACAGGGAATGATAGAGTAAGCACTCATTCAATCAGCCAACTATAACTCTGCTGCGGGAGAAACAGCCGAGACCGATTCCATACTAAATGAATATTGATTGTCGTTCGAGAGTATTCTACACGATATTGTGAGAATACACTTAAAAGGCGTGTTGTAAGCCAAACCAGAATTGAACGGGGTTATCACGATTGACAGTCTTAGCAACATCTAGCCGAATGGTGGTTCGTTCAATGAAACCCAGCCAGGCGAGATCGAAACGAAGCCCTGCCCCGAAGGAATGGACAATACCCCCTTGTGAGTTGCCATTGAGGTATAATTCTCCACCATCATAGAAGAGGGTGAGGTAGAGGTTCTGCATCTCACCAATACGGTAGAGGAAGTCGGTATTTGCATTCTTCCAAAGTGGCAGGCGCCATTCCACGCTAGTGATCCAGCCTTTATCGCCTTCGACATCATTTCTATCAAGGCCCCGCACCCGGTCCGGCCCACCCAGCTGGAAGTGGAAGCCATTGTCGGGCAGACCTAAGCCACCCCACAAACGGAAAGCCCACTTAGTGCTGGAGAGGTAGCCCAGCCCTTCTGACATCGATTTGACCAATACGAACTCCGCCTGCACTCGTTCATACCAGGAATAGGTTCCTACGATAGGCAGTCCGTGTTCCACATTGAAATCGAACTTGTAGCCACCTTCGGGATCCCAGTATGGAGTCAGATAATTGCGATACCAGCGTACACCGACACCAGCCTGACTGTTGTAACTCTCCACGCCAGGGGGCACATAACGGCCATCACCACTTCCTGCTGCCACCGTCTCCAGTCGAGTATACCCTTCGACATACTCCACGGGATTCATGTACAGGCTAGGTGTTTCGTGGATGATATAGCGTCCATACATGCGTCCACGATCACGCTTCAGGTTGGCCCAGTCGTTCGTCAGACTGTGATCGTACTGAGCACCAAACTCCCAATTGGAGTCTGGCCAGCGCTGAAAGATGAGATCAGCACCTGCTTTGATGTCCTGGTCGGTTGCATCCCAGGCAACGTACCCGCCACCCTGGAAGGTTTGCAGTCGATACAGATCGGCCCGAAGACCAGCATAGGCTCGCTGGCCAAACTGGGGCCGATTGATGCCGAGCCAGGGACCGGCCATAATGTTCCAGCGGTCGTACGAGGTGGTGATATCCGTTTCATCGAGTGGAGTGAGCAGCGGGGTAATGCGAATGTCAGGCTCGAACTTCCAGTGATTGTTCGCAGGATTCTTATCGACCTGGGCCTGATCGGGATCGACAGTGATCTGGACCGGTTCACGAGGCAGATCAACTACGATGGTCATGCCTTTGCCATCAGGATCAGTGATATACTGGAGCGGCACCAGTCCTTGGGTTTTGACTAACTGTTCAGTTTCTAGTGTCGATGGCAGTGTCCACGAGGCGAACGAAGTCGTTTGGATGTTGTTGCCACCGTTACCCGGCAACGTCATTCCAGGCAGCGCTTCACCCGGACGTACGGGAAGACGAAGGGAGTATTCCTTGTCACCTTTGAACTTGAAGCCGAGATAGGTTGGTTCCGTGTACTCGGCCAACTGCTGAACTCGAATGGTAGCCCGAACAGAGCCGCCCTGACCTGCGGCGTTGCTCAAAGTGACATCGTTTACTTTCCAGTCGCTCCCACCCACGTTGTAGAGCCAGCGATCGAAGAAGTCTTTCCAGGTACGACCAGTGTAGGCTTCGAGTTCACGCTGAAAATCAGCGATGAAGAGGATGCGGAACTGATATTTGGCGTAGAGGATACGCATGAAGTCGAAGAGAGCTTCTTCGCCGATACGTTCTTCAATCATGTTGAATATCTTGGCGCCGCGGTCGTATGTCATGCTGAAGAGGGTGACGATATTGCCAAACTTCTCCATCTCCTGCACGCTGACGGTTTCTTCCTTGCGTGCCAGGGTTCCATACATGCCATAGAAGCGATAGTCTTCGTGCTTGACGTTGGGTAGCCAGTCCTGACCGACGGGGTATTGCAGGAGCTTGGAGTTTCTGCCAAACTTCTTCTGCATCACCTTGGCGGTGTAGTAACAGGCTACTCCTTCATCCATGAAGGTTTCGCGGTAGCCATTGGTGCCGACGATGTTGTACCACCACTGATGCAGGGTTTCGTGACTGATCAAGTGATCGATATAGCGGGACAAGATCGGTGTCAGTTTCATGACGCGGCTGTCGATCATCACCATGCCCGAGCATTCGTTCCCATTCCAGGCAAAGTGACTTTCAGCAATACAAAAGTCGCCGAAGGGGTATGGCCCGAACCACTTGTTGTAGAGTGGTATCGCATGGCATGCGACTTCGAGACAGCGCTGGGCCATCTCGCCATGTTCAGGTAGCGCCAGCACGCGAACCCTGGTGCCTTCGACCTGCTTGGACCATTCCTGGTATCGGCTTGAGCAGCACATCGAGAATTCACGGGCACAGCAACTGGCGATGCTGACGAGTTTGTTCCCATCACCCAACGAACTCTCTGCGAGGATGGTTCCGGTACAAGCAACCTTCTGATCTTCGGGCAATGTCAGGCGAACGTTGTAGATGCCTGCTTCCTGGAAGAACGGCTGATGCCAGGCGACAAAGGGCGTGGGCTGCCAGCCTTTTTCGTCATAGTAGGCCAGTGCTGGTAGAGCATGGGTCAGGAAGGTGATGCCATCACGATGTCCCCAGCGTCCTTCTTTTTCAGGCAGATCGAGTGTGAAGTGGATCTCAACGGTGATGCTCTCCCCCTTCTTGAGAGGAGCAGCCAGTGCCACTTCAAAGGCTGTGTGCATGTCCTTCCGCCAGACAAACGGAATGGACCGCTGGACTCCGCGAGCATCGTTGGCGAAGACAGACTGCACCTGCAAGCGTTCGCCAACCCAGTCGATGCCATCGCTCGGGTTGGAACGGAGGAGTTCGAGCGTCTTGGCCAGCTTGACGCTGTCCTCTTCGGGGATCTTGTAGCGTGAGTATGCGTTGAAGACGAGTTCACTGGCTGGCCGTTCATGGCGGTTGTAGAAGGTGACCTTCTCGATGCCCCAAAGCTTCTTGGCCTTCAGATCAAGCTTCAACTCGAGCTGGTATTGAGGCAACCAGTGTGGAACATCTGTCGCAGAGAGCGGAGTGGGCAAAGCAAACGAAATCACGATCAGCCACAGGATGGCTGACAAACGTAAGCACACAATCCCCCCGAACCCCCTACCGAACATGGGCCTCTCGCTGCACATTGGAAAGCAGGCAGATAGCCTTCGCAGCGCTTGTTGTCAATGCAGAGTAGTCCCAAACAGGAAAAATGGGCAGTCTGGGATGGGGTATCGCACAATCTTCATCTGCTATCGTTCAGGATGCTGTGGATTTTCATTCTTTCCCTTTAGCCAACTTTTCAAATGAGCTTTCTGCTCTGTAGTTGCTTTGTCACGAACATGAAGCTTCCAGGAGACGATACCACTAGTACTGGGAAGTAGATCAAGCCCGAGCCAGTTGAGTGCATCAGTGTAGTCGAGTTCTGTGGCTGTACTGAGCGTACGGTGAAACCAACTCTTCAGATCAACGCCAGCTACATCCTCAGCAACCTTGATGAATTGAGCGGGAGTAAAACCTTTCTCGCCCGAGTACTTCTCGTTCGCCAGACGCATGACATCGTCCAGCGACTTGGCATCTTTCGTCAGTCGGCGAATGTGCATATCGAGCAGGAAGCCGACCACCGGGCCTTTGACATAGTAACTGACGGTTTTGGAGCTGCTGCCTACACCAGAGAAACTGCTCGTCCAGACATCACTGGAAGCTTCTTCGAGTGATTGCACTAGTCGTCCCGGGTTATTTTGTAATTGCGTGATGTAGGAGGAGATTTGCCCCAGGGCATCCTCTTGGCTGGAGAGACCTGCACGATGAACGAGGAGATCGCCGTAGTAACTGGATAGACCTTCCGATACCCACAAGCTCTTGGTACGTGGTTCCTTCTCGTAATCGAATGGCCCGAGTTCAACCGGCCTGAGTCGTTTCACATTGATGGCATGGAAGTACTCATGGCTCATCAAGTTGACCCACATCTGATAGCCACGCGGCGTACGTAGCGATTCGGGATTGATGTTGATCAAGGTAGAGTTCAAGTGTTCGAGCCCGGCGCTGCCACGAGTCAGCGATAGGAGAAAAGCATACTTTTCAAAAGGCAGCTTACCCCAGAACTGTTGATGGGCATCCACGAGCTTCGAGATATCCTTCACCGCAACCTTATCATCCCATTTGGAGAGATCGCCGAAGGCCACAAGAAAATGTGTAGCCTTGCCAGCCTTGAACTCAGTGATTTTGAGCGGCCCAGCCACGATTGGTGAATCGAGGAGCAGATCATAGTCGGGAGCCAGGTACCGATGCTGCGTTTCCGCTGACAACAGCGGAAGGCTGGTCATCGAGTGCTTCCACTCTTTGGGAATCTCCAGCCTGACATCATGCGGGTGCTTTTGTGCATCAGCCCGAGTGATAAATGTGGCTGGACCATGGATCACGGCATGATCATTCCCCACCCAATTCAGAGTGACCGCCCGTTGATCGCAGAGTAAACGGTAGGTCACATAGACATAGTCGTTGCCATTGGTCTGAATCCGCCAGCGGTTCTTTTGCGGCTGATCAACAACAAGAGGCTTTCCCGAAGCGGTGCGAGCAACGAACTGATCAATTCGGCCAGCGTGGTTTTCCAATCGATAGAAGCCAGGCGACCAGATAGGCATCATCAGTTCGATGGTCGCATGCTTATCAGTTGGAAATTTGCACTCGACGATCAAACGATTCTGAGCCCGCTGCTGAAACTGGAGCCGATAGACGACCGGCTCCAGTTTCTCTTGAGCGAACGACTGCGTCGCCAGCAGGAAGGCGAGTAGCAAAGCCCAACGTATTAGCATCAGCTGCTTATTCATGATGGTTCAACCATGGCCAGTTCCTGTTTAGCCAGTCTTCGCAGTTGGCCGCAGGCAGCATTGATCTCGGAGCCTTTGCGTTTGCGAACGTGAACAAAGAGGCCAGCTTCCTGGAGGATTTCGACAAAGCGATTGAGCCGTTCATCCGTCGGTCGGCGATAAGGCAGACCTTCTACTTCATTGAACGGGATCAAGTTGATGTGAGCCCCGCGGCCTTTGAGCAGCGTTGCCAACTGGTCAGCTTCAAGTGGGCGGTCATTCACATCACGAAGCACCACATATTCGTAGGTCACCTGCCGGCCAGTGCGTTTGAAGTAGTCATCCGCAGCATCCAGAATCGAATGCAGCCCGGTCTTGTCGTTGGTAGGAACAATCTTGGTCCGCAATGGTTCTGTTGGTGCATGCAGGGATACTGCCAGGCTGTACTGTTTGCCTGTCTCAGCCAGTCGGCGAATCTTGACCGGGATGCCTACCGTGGAGATGGTGACATGGCGGGCACCGATGCCAAGTCCATCTTTGGCGGTGGCATCTTCGAGAGCAGCCAGGAGATTATCGAGGTTGGCGAGTGGTTCCCCCATACCCATCACCACAATGTGGCTGAGCCGTTCATCAGCAGGCAGGAGATTGCGCAGGAGAACCAGTTGTTCAAGAATCTCACCAGGATGCAGGTTCCGCATTACCCCGTTGAGGCCAGACGCACAGAAAACGCAGCCCATCCCACAGCCGACCTGGGTGCTGATGCAGGCAGTACGCCGAGCATGATCGGGGATCATCACGCATTCGATGTCTTCGCCATCCCACATCTTCAGCAACAGCTTGCGGGTACCATCGGCAGCGTGAAGCGACTTGGCAGGAGTGCTGGCCAGCGGGATGAAGTGTTCCTTGAGCTGGATACGCAGCGCCTTGGGAAGGTCTGACATTTCATCGAACGTCGTGGCCCGCTTGAAGAACACCCAACGGCGAATGGCTTTGGAGTACCAGGGCTGGAAGCCACGATCTTTGAGCCAACGAGAGAGTTCCGTAGCGGAAAACTGCAGGAGTGGCTGCAGCTTGGGGGTGTCTTCGGTGAGTGCGAGCGGGGTGATCATGAACTCTATTGTAATGAAGTGCGCTACTGAATTCGCGTTTGTAGAATGATTCCATGAAACGCATCGTCGTCGCCATGTCTGGTGGAGTGGACAGCTCAGTTGCAGCACTTCTCCTGAAGGAGCAAGGCTACGATGTCGTGGGCGTGTTCCTGCGAACAGGAGTTGGCGAAACTCAGCGTGAAGATCAGCGTCACCGAGGTTGCTGTTCTGCCCTCGATGCCCGTGATGCACGAGGCGTGGCAGATAAGCTCGGCATCCCCTGCTACTCACTCGACTTTGCTGACGACTTTAAGCAGGTGATGAACTACTTTGCCGACGAGTATGTTCATGGTCGAACGCCGAACCCCTGCGTGAAGTGCAACAGCGAGATCAAGTTTGGCAAGCTCTGGCAACTGGCCCAGTCGCTCGATGCGGATGGGTTGGCTACTGGTCACTATGCTCGCATTGGTTCGGTGGATGGGACTCTGACTCTACAACGAGCTGTCGATCAGCAGAAAGACCAAACTTACGTTCTCTTCGGCATTGATCCGGGCATCCTGCCCAGACTCTACTTCCCCATCGGCGGCATGACCAAAGCCCAGGTTCGTGAGAAAGCCCGGCAGGCAGGTCTCAACGTTGCTGAGAAAGCAGAGAGCCAGGACATCTGCTTCGTGCCTGACGGCAATGCTGCGGGGTTTGTGGAACGATCGCGACCTGATGCCTTTGTGCCGGGGAACGTGGTAGATATCGAAGGCAATATACTGGGACAACATACAGGTATCGGGCAGTTCACCGTCGGACAACGCAAAGGCCTGGGACTGGATCGTGCCACTTTGAAAGGTCAGCGGCGATTTGTGCTGGATGTCATCCCCCATGAGGCCAAGGTGGTTATTGGCACCGCCGAGGAAGGCATGGTTTCGACTATCGAGGCAACGGATGTTTCGTGGATGCTACCATTCGAAACGGGCAAACCTTGCCTGGTGAAATGGAGTCACCGGGGTGAACGACAATCAGGGGTGTTGTTGGATAAAACCAGTTCCAGCTTTCGTGTACAACTCGATTCACCGAAAGCAGGAATTGCAAGAGGCCAAGCGGTCGTACTCTATCACGAGGACCTTGTTGTTGGTGGTGGGTGGATAAATGCAACAAGCCCTGCAGTTGCAGGGCTTGAGGTTCGAAATGTATCGATTGCTTAGATCTTGCTATTGAGTTGCAACTGCTGTTTACGGCGACGGTTCCACCAGGTACCTGTGATACCTACACCTACGATGCCCATCAAGGCAACGGTGGCAGGCTCAGGAATGGATGCAGAAAACGACACAGTCAAGCCGTAAAACTGTGTATCGAGAGCAACTGCATCACCATTCTCGATACCATTGATGCTGACAAAGTAGGTGCCGGCAGCAGGCAGAAGGAAGTTGATCAATTCGTCTCCACCAAAGCCATTGAGGTCAGCAAATTGTAATAAGGTCGTGCCATCAGTACTCCATAATCGCAAGGCCATGTCAATGCGATTGCGGGTATTGAAATTAAAGGCAGTACTCTGGCCCTGTGGCCGAGCATCATAGGTGATGCCCAAGGCTTCCAACAGAACGCTGACATTTCCCGCACTGGCTACCGAGAACGAGAAGAAATCAGTATCAGTGGAACTATCAATGCTGATAAAGTCCGTTGCGGTGAAGGCTACAACGTTGTTATTGTTAGCCATATTGACACGTGGACTATTGCCGATGGAGGCCGGAGAACCAGGGGCAACAGCACCCAGGGCAGTTGCCCGAGTCACAATGTCATTTCCCAATCCAGCGTTGGTCTTCTCCAGAGCATCGCCATAACCCCGCTGAGCTACGAGGATATCATGGAATTGAGGGCCATTGTAAGCAGTGCTGACGAACGGTTCCATCAACGTTTTGCCTACCGAAGGATCGACGTGATCCATTCCCAGTCCGTGTCCATGTTCGTGGGCAACAACATTTCTTAATCTCAGTGAAGTGCTTGCAGTATTTGTAAAGAAACTATCATTGGTATCGATAACCATATCTGCGCGGTTGGGAAACCAGTTGTACGCGAGCACACCTGAGTTGCCATCCAGATTCTTGCCACCGATTCGGACGTCTGCACGTGTTCCAGAGATACCAATGTTTCCGTTTGTGGCAGCAGCTCCATCATCGAAAGGTTCGAAGACGTAGCTCAAACCACTGATGGAACTCCAGCGATCAAAAGTTGACTGGAACAGTGGTTGCCAAATGGTGGCCTGTGTGCCTGCCCCATAGATGGCATCCATCCGCGCTTGAAGATTATTCGTACCGTCTGGAAATGAACCATCGCCGTTTATCGCAGCACCAGGTGACATGAACCCCCACGTCAAAGTTAATGGAGAACCTTGCGTGAAGCCTTGTGGTTGAACTAATGCAGTACTACCACTCCAACGACTAATGTTCGGAGGTGGTGATTGTGCGAAAGAGGTTGTGGCAAAGAAAACAGCCGCAGCTGACGCGAGAAGCAGACGATTCATGAGGGCATCCAAGTTGCGAATCAAGGTGTGTGGAAAGGTTAATTTTCAAACAGACCGATGTCAACGATAAAATAGTCAAAATGCAGAACTTCATAAAAATAACCCATGAGTGATACTCATGGGTTGCGTCATTCTGGATAAGTACACCCGACAGGATTCGAACCTGTAACCTTCGGTTCCGTAGACCGATGCTCTATCCAGTTGAGCTACGGGTGCGTGAGGTTGCTAAGATACTTCCAGCACTTGGAATCGTCAACCTGATCTGAAGACACATCCAGAATTCCCCCGGTTCGCCAGGAGTTTGCCATGCGTGCAGCGGTATTTGAGAGTCATGGCGGTCTGGAAGTCCTTCAGGTAAAGGAGGTCCCTACCCCCAAGCCCATGGCCGATGAGGTATTAGTGCAGGTGAAAGCCTGTGCCCTCAATCACCTGGATCTCTGGGTACGGCGTGGTTTGGGTGTTACCATCCCTATGCCCCATATTGGTGGCTGCGAAGTAACAGGGATCATTGCCGAACTGGGGTCACTGGCCAAAGAGAGTGGCCTGACTGTTGGCCAGCGGGTGATGATCGCTCCTGGTCTTCTTCCCCGCAATGAAAGCACCTACACCACCGCAGGCAACGATCACATCGATCCCCACTACCTCAAACATGGCTTCCAGACGCAAGGTGGGTTAGCAGAATACAGCGTTGCCCGGGTTTGCGATATCATCCCGCTCAGTGAATCCTGGAACTTTGCCGAGTGGTCGGCCATCCCTCTGACATTCCTTACCGCCTGGAACATGCTCCATCGGCTGGCCCAGTTGCAACCTGGCGAAACCGTACTGATCATGGGGGCAGCCAGTGGCGTCGGAGTGGCAGCGGTCCAAATCGCCAAGGCTGCACAGGCCCGTATCATTGCCGTGGCAGGCAGCAAGGAGAAACTGAACAAGGTGCAGGAACTCGGTGCGGACTACCTCATCAATTACAAAGATCAGGACGTAGGCAAGGAAGTCAAGAAGATCACCAATGGTCAGGGTGTGGATGTCGTCTTTGAACACGTCGGCGCTGCCCTCTGGCAACATGCCATGCGGTCGATGGCTATCGGTGGTCGGCTGGTCACTTGTGGAGCAACGACTGGCCCCAAGGTCGAGATCGATCTCCGCTTCTTCTTCAGCAGGCAATACTCCATCATGGGAGCCCACATGGGCAGCCGGGCTGATCTGCTACGGGTATTGCAATTGGTCGAAAGACGAGTCTTCCGCCCGGTGATTGATCGCATCTATCCGCTGGACCAAGTCCGCGAAGCCCAGGAACGACTGGAGAATATGAACGTGGTAGGAAAGGTGGTTGTTACTCCGTAGGGTATGCTGTGCATACCTCACCACAACATTTGCTCGTCTCTTATTAGTCAAAGCAATCGATGGAATCTCACCCAGTTGAGCATGCACAGCAAGCCCTACAGGCCGAGTGTTTTCAGATGGGTTTGCAGGCCTTCTGGTGATACTGTCAAGGGGATCGGGGTAACACCTGGTTTCATTCGTTCCTTCAGGTATGCCAAGGTCGCACTGCGCTGCAGAGGTGAGGCATTGAGCAAGCAATGGGTCCAAGCCCAGACTTCGTAGTAATCTTGTAAGCCCATCTGGCTGATCTCGGTCAAACCTTGCAACCGAGGCAGGTCGCATTTCCAACTACCATCTTTGATGCTGCTTTCGATACCAGCCAAGGCTCGCTGATTTCTCCCTTGGGCGGCGATGCCTGGCTCGAAGTACATGGCCAGGCCTTCATCCAGCCACAGTGGTACATCGTGCAGCAGACTGTGCAGCGTGGCATGGGTGAGTTCATGCCGGAGGTCGATCTGTACCTGATCGCCCCAGAAGCAGAGGATCTGCAGTTCATCGCTCTTGCCCAGCCCAGAGACCGGTCGTTTGACGAAGAGTGCCCGGCGGCTGGGAATGTCCTTGAACTCTCGATGCAGATATTGCTCGAACGATGGACGATCCTTGAACAGGTAGATGTGAATCAACTTATCACTGATCGGCAACTGCAGTTCGCGACACACCTGTTCCGGAAAGACAGCTAGTTCTGTAAAGAGTGGATGCTTCTCGCTGACATCGGCATCGTTGTGAATGACGAGATTGCCTCGACGAAACTCAGTGGCATGAGGCAACGTGACAGCAACAGCTTCTGGCAAGGTCAACCCCTGCCAGCAACCTGCGAACAACAGGGCTATGCATAGTCCAGCATATTTCATGATGTGTAGGTACACCATGTAGAGAAAGGTGGCTAGGCCAACATCGCTACTTGTTCCCAGCCTCTGGCATACCAGCCCGACGCGCGAGCGAGGGAACGTCTTGCGAGATGGGTGCATCAATATCCTTCGTCATGCATCTCATTTCATCGTCGCGCGGTCCACCCTCGCTCACGCGTCGGGCTGGTATGGTGATGGACGCTCATCTCGGCTGCCAGCCGGAGGCTGGCTTGCAGTGCGTTCCCAGCCAAGAGGCTGGGAACGAGATAACCAGTTCAACTTTCTTCTTGTGACATCACTTGTGCATGGTATGCTGCGAATCTGTTCTCCCATGAGATTCGTCTATGTCGGTCTTCTTTGCGGAATTCTTTGGCACGACGTTGCTGGTATTACTCGGTGATGGCGTGGTGGCCAATGTCTTGCTGAACAAATCCAAAGGCCAGAATGGTGGCTGGATTGTTGTCACGGCGGGGTGGGCTTTTGCCGTCATGGTGGGGGTCTATGCGGTCAACACCATCAGTGGGGCACATCTGAACCCAGCGGTTACCATTGGCCTGGCTGCTATTGGCAAAGTCAGTGATGCTAGCCAGATACCCCTCTACCTGGGCGGACAAATGCTTGGAGGCATCGTTGGTGGGGTGCTGGTCTGGCTTACCTATCTGCCTCACTGGAGTGTGACGGACGATGCGGAAGCCAAGCGGGCGGTGTTCTGTACTGCACCTGCTATTCGCTGGCCGCTGGCTAATCTGACTACCGAGATCATCGGCACGTTTGTTTTAGTACTGGGTATTCTGGTCATCACCACGCCAGAGAATCTGCAGCCGGGGCATGGTTGGGATAAGGCCTTTGCACCGTTTCTGGTCGGCATGCTGGTTTTCTCTATTGGCTTGTCGCTGGGGGGGCCGACGGGCTATGCGATCAACCCGGCTCGTGATCTGGGACCTCGGATTGCTCACTTCTTTCTACCTATTCCGGGGAAGACCCATTCTGATTGGGGTTATGCCTGGATACCGGTGCTGGGGCCACTCCTGGGTGGAGTAGCTGGGGCGATGGTCTACGCCGCTCAGTGGGGGAAGTAAACCATGCCTTATCTTCTTGCACTTGATCAAGGTACTACCAGTTCTCGAGCGATTGTCTTTGATCACACAGGTAACATCGCCGGGCTGGCACAGAAGGAGTTCCCCCAGATATATCCGCAACCGGGCTGGGTCGAGCATAACCCGCTCGATCTCTGGGAGACCCAGTCGAGCGTGGCTCTCGAAGCTATCAGCAAGGCTGGCATCAGTGCCAGTGAAGTGGTAGGCATCGGCATCACCAACCAGCGGGAGACGACGCTCCTCTGGGATCGCCGGACTGGCCAACCACTTGGCAACGCCATCGTCTGGCAGGATCGCCGGACGGCCAAGCAGTGTGATCAACTGAAAGCCCAGGGGCGTGCTCCGCTCATCAAGAAGAAGACAGGGCTGGTCGTCGATGCCTACTTCAGTGCCACGAAGTTGCAGTGGATGCTGAGGAATATCCCCGGTGCCAAGGCCAAAGCCAAGGCTGGCGATCTGGCGTTTGGGACGGTTGATAGCTGGCTGGTCTGGAATCTGACTGGTGGCAGGTGCCATGTGACCGATGTCAGCAACGCATCGCGTACCATGTTGATGAACATCAAGACCGGCGAATGGGATGATGATCTGCTGGAACTCTTCCAGATCCCTCGTTCGATCCTGCCAGAGATACGTTCCAGCAGTGAAGTGTATGGGCAGGCCACGTACTTCTCACCCAGCATCCCCATCGCTGGTATTGCCGGCGATCAGCAAGCGGCTCTCTTCGGCCAGATCTGTACGAAGCCTGGCATGGTGAAGAACACCTACGGCACCGGTTGCTTTATGCTCATGCATACTGGCACTAAGTTGGTGCCATCGAAGAATCAATTGCTGACGACGGTGGCGTGGAAAGTGGGCAAGCAGATGGAGTATGCCCTCGAAGGCAGCGTCTTTATTGCTGGAGCTGTCGTGCACTGGCTGCGTGATGGGCTGGGGCTGATCCGTACCTCGTGTGAGATCGAATCGCTGGCGGGGCAGGTGAAAGATACTGGTGGCGTGTACGTGGTGCCCGCATTCGCTGGTCTCGGAGCACCGCACTGGGATCAACGGGCCCGGGGAACCATCGTTGGTATCACTCGAGGTACCACCGCTGCCCATCTGGCAAGGGCATCGCTCGAAGGCATTGCCTATCAGGTGTCTGATATCCTGCAAGCGATGCAGGCCGATGCAGACATCAAGCTGAAGGAACTGCGCGTCGATGGTGGTGCCAGCCAGAACAACCTCCTGATGCAATTCCAGGCTGATCTGCTGAATGTTCCCATTGTCCGCATTCGTATCACCGAAACGACAGCTCTCGGTGCAGCCTACCTCGCGGGGCTAGCGGTGGGCTTCTGGAAGAACCGGCAAGAAATCGCTCAGCAGTGGCAGGCCGATCAGGTGTTTAAGCCTGCCATGAAAAACAAAGAACGCCAGCAATTGTTACATGGCTGGCGTAAAGCGTTGGATCGGTCCAGAAACTGGATTGACGAGTAGCTTACTTGAAAGTGATGCTACCGATGTCTTTGGTTTCCATTGTCACTTCTTTAGTGATGGTGGAAGAGGAAGGTTCACTGAACTTCTTGTCGATGCCATCCAGCGCCTTGCCCGAAAGCGAAACCTTATAGGTGCCGGGCATGGTGCCATCTTTGCCACCAAATGACTGTAATGTGAAGGTACCATCGGACTTGATGTCGGCGTAGGATTCAGCACCGCCAGAACCGCCTTCAGCGGGAGCAAAACGAATACGGCCACCAGTAACGGGTGAACCGGTAGGCTTGAGCGCTTTACCAGTAACGATCGTTGTTGATGGTGGTGACATGCTGGCGACATTGGTGCCACAGCCAGCCAGAGTAACAAGCAAGAGTCCAAGTAACAGTGTCTGTCGCATGTTGATTCCTCGAATGAACAAAGGTGGAGCAGGATCTGCTCCACCCCAGGTTTAAAGTAAACGACTTATTGCCATTCTTCTTCGCTGACATTCACACCTTCGTTCCAGGTCACCAGCTTACGCATGACGCGAGGATCGATGGTTTGAGGAATGAAAGCTACGTGGCCATCGCCAAAGACAGCGTTGATTCCGCCAGTGTGTTGACCGAAAGGTTCATCGTTTGGACCGCAGTTATTGGTTACCCAAGGGCAAGGTGCGCCACCTGGAGTGACGGCACCGGGAATGCCACCGAACGGAGTAGCATTCTGGTTAACGACACCCTTGAGTGCACCAGCACCAGCATTTGGTGGGCCGGAGATGCCATTGGCGGTGTCTGGAGAAGCCCAGCAGTTGAAGCGCTGATTACCACTTGGTGTTGAGAAAGTAGAGCTGACGAAACCAGCCAACTGGACCTTATCCTGGTACGTCGAAGTGGTGAATGGTGATACACCTTCGTAGTTACGAGGATAGTCTTCAACTAGGGCGAGTGTATTGGAAGTACCATCTGCCACAGTGATCTGACCGAGGGTAACCTTGCCGTTGGCCTTGGAACGCATCATACCTAGAAGCTTAGTGGCTGCATTTCTGACTCCCGTAACAGGATCAATATCGGTCTGAACGATAGGCATATAATCGCAAGCACCTAAGCCTGCAGGATCATCTACGCGAAGACCATTGGCAGGGCACAGGAAGACACCGATTTTGGCCTGAGCAGCAATCTGGTTCTGAGGACGACGATTATCGTTCCAGGCATAGGTCAAATCCATCTGCTTGAAGACGTTATCCTGCTCTACATATGGCAGGATGTAGGTGAAGAATGAGTGAGCAGAAGTGTAGACACCTGTAGGATCAGTGAAGTCACGAAAGGGAGTAGCGCCAATACCACCGTTGCTGTCTGACTGTCCAATGCTAGGCAGACTGTTGAAGTCGTTGTGATAGTTGTGTGCGCCGATCACCAGCTGGCGCATCTGGCTGGCACAACGCATCTTGTCGGCGGCAGCACGCACTTTTTGAATGGCAGGCAGCAGGAGCGCCATGAGCAGAGCGATGATTGCAATAACCACCAGCAATTCAATCAGTGTGAATGCTGATCTCGTCGAACGTCGCATCGGGTTTCTCCTTGGAGTCAATCTCTCGAGCCAACGGAACATCCAATGGCGATAACTAGAGAGGCATATACTCACAGATGCTCAGCTTAAGGTAGATATCCAATGTGATGAACAGATTCTGGAGGCGTGAATAAACGGTGAAGATCAAATCGCATCTCACAGCACACTGTGAATACCGATGAAATCGTACAGAGGAATTTGCTGCCCGGAGGCTTTACCTCTATAAGACTGTAGCATCACTCTGGAATCCAACGTCATGTTCAGGAAGTATGCAGCTGAGGTGTTTGGCACGTTCTGCCTGGTATTCGCAGGCACTGGTGCGATCATCGTGAACGACCTGTTTGGGAATGCAGTTACCCATGTGGGGATTGCAATCACGTTTGGACTCATTGTGTTGGGGATGATCTATGCTGTAGGGGATGTTTCCGGGGCGCACCTGAACCCAGCGGTGACACTGGGGTTTGCCCTGGCGGGACGCTTTTCCAAGCGAGACGTTGTGCCCTATTTCGTCAGTCAGGCAGTGGGTGCGTTTGCAGCCAGCCTGCTGCTGCTCGTGATGTTTCCATCTCATAAAACCCTTGGAGCAACTTTACCCGCGGGAGGCGTCTGGCAGTCGTTTGTTATGGAGGCGGTACTTACCTTCATGTTGATGACAGTGATATTTCGAGTGTCAACTGGGGCCAAGGAGAAGGGAATTACAGCAGGGATTGCGGTGGGAGCTGTGATTGGGCTGGAAGCCATGTTTGGCGGGCCGGTATCGGGTGCGTCCATGAACCCTATTCGCTCGCTGGCACCGGCTGTGGTGAGTATGAACCTACAGCATCTTTGGGTGTATCTGTTGGCGCCAATACTGGGTGCGGCGTGTGCGGTACCGGTTGCACACTTGCTCAATCAGCCAGAGCAAGCTGGGTGAGATGGCAGCCCGTAGTGTCGGGCTGCCATCTACTAGCGAGTCATCTTGAGGACAAGGTTCTTGTCCGCAGCTTTAATGTCAACACGCAAAGGTGTCTGGGAGTAATTGGAATACTGTGGCGGGATGGGGCGATTGGTGAGGGCATTCATGTACTCAGTCAGCTTAGCCTGGCTGACTGCATCCTGGCCACGGGCACCATCAGGTGGTGGCCCTTCATTGATGACCACGCGATGGCTGCTGATAACAGCACCAGGCTGGCCCCCCTTCACCAGTTTGAACTTGCCTTGGGCATCGGTGACTGCAGTTGAGTTTGCCTCTGCACCGTGGCCTTTGAGTTCGGGCATAAACTCGACAAGTGCCAATGGCAACGGCTTGTCATTGAGCAAAAGAGTGCCTTCCACTTCGACGATGTTGAGTGGCTCTTTGCCACCACAGCCGACGACAAGGATAAACGTTCCGAGGAGGAAGAGATGTATTGCTTTCATGGTGTCACCTTCAAAAGAAAGCCTCCAGCACGGGCTGGAGGCTGCGAGAACGATTGACTATTGATCCAGGCTGAACACTTCGCCACCGTTGCGAGTCGAGAGCGCCTGCAGAACAGGAAGGTCTGAATTGCTGGTCAAGGTCAGGAAGCGAGTGGAACCATCGCAGAAGGCGAAGTTGGCTCCGCCTGGATGGGCGCTGCCGAAGGCACAGGTTCGAGGATCTTGAACAGCAAAGGTCAGGGGCGTGCCTGGGGGAATGGTGTAGTTGACAGGTACTGGTGTGCTGAGGAGGTAATCCTGTGGTGCGTTGTAATTGGCCCAAGCCCAACCGCCCAGGCTTTCAATTGCCTTATACACAGGATCCCAATGATGACGCTCACCGAACATGATGGTATTGCTGGTACCATCCATCACTGTAATCTGTGAGAGGTTGTTCTTGCTGTTTATCCAGAAGACACCATCAGTTGTCATGTTGGTAATAAACCAGGAACGAGTGCCACCGTTGGCACCGTAGCTGTTCATGCCGAAGTAGTAGGTGTTTCCACCAGTGGTGTAGGTAGCGACTTTGTCCTTCATGGCTGACGAGGGACAAAGGAAGATTTTGACTATCTGCCCACCGACGGAGTTTGGTCCCAGGCAGTTGATGTACTCGCGCTGTGTCAGGTTGAGCGTCTTCTGCAGGTTGTCCTGCTCAACATATGGCATTAGCACTTCAAAGAACGAAGCGAAGATCGGACCAAGAGGTGGATTCCCAATCTTACCTGAGGTGTAGAGGGCATTGGTAGGGAACACAGCACCCGACTGAGTCGAGATCGGCAGGTTCAATCCTGGTGGCAGCTTGTTGTAATCATTGTGGTAGTTGTGGGCTGCGACCGCTAATTGACGGAGATTACTGGCACACATCATCTTGTCAGCTGCGGCACGCACTTTTTGAATGGCGGGTAGGAGGAGTGCCATGAGGAGGGCAATAATGGCTATGACAACCAGCAGTTCAATCAGGGTGAACGCTGAACGCTTCGAGGGACATCGCATGGGATGACTCCAGGAGAGACCTTATCTGGCACAGACCAACCGTGACAGATTCGAGGTATTCGAAATGGATCACGAAGATCAACGTAGAGTGGGGGTGTGACTAAGAGCGGAAGGAATTATGTGAATTTCATGAAGTTCGGATGATGACATCATGTCCGCTGCAAGTTGCATAACCTCAACGACATGCGTACCCGAGCTACTTTCCACAGAGCTTTCAGTAGCATTCCCACTGACCCCGTATTAGAATGCAGTACATCGTTTAACCCGGAAATATAGCCCTATGTCCAGCGCACCTACCATAGTCAGCCCTTCGAACGAGCCAGATCTCGCCAATAACATCGAAATCAAGAAGGAAGAGCCCGAGGTTAACAAGCTCTTCCGCATGGTGATGAAGTATCAGGGCTCCGATTTGCACCTGAAGGTCGGCCTGCCCCCGATGATGCGTTTGCATGGTGTCATCCGCAAGATGGAAATGAGGCCACTCACCCAGGATGACATGGAACGGCTCTTCCTCCCGGTCATGAAAGAGCACTACGTTCAAACCCTCAAGGACACTGGCGGTGCTGACTTTGCGTACATCGTCGGTGATGATGAGTGCCGTTTCCGTGTGAATCTCTTCTACCAGCGAGGCAAGCTGTCACTCGTTGCTCGACGTGTATCGGGCAACGTCCCCTCGTTTGAGAAATTGGGCCTCGTCATTCCTGATCATGATAAGATTCGCAAGGAAGGCGAACCGACAGTCTTCGAAAAGCTCTGTATGCTCGATCAGGGACTGGTGCTGCTGGCTGGTGTGACCGGTTCCGGTAAGTCGACCACGATTGCGGCGATGCTGAACTTCATCAACCGCCGTGAAGCGGTGAACATTGTCACCCTGGAAGACCCCATTGAATATGTCTTTACCGATGATAAGGCCATCATCCACCAGCGTGAAGTATATCTGGATGTGAAGGATTGGCCGACAGGGTTGAAGCATGCCGTGCGTCAGGATCCTGACATCATCCTGGTCGGTGAAATGCGTGACCGCGAAACCTTTGAAGCAGCCATCAATGCTGCGGAAACGGGTCACCTGGTGTTTGGAACCATCCACGCTTCGTCAGGCCCATCCACTCTTGGTCGTATTCTCGATTTGTTCCCTGCTGATATGCACCACGCCATTCGACAGGCACTCGCATTCAATTTGAAGGCAGTGATCTGCCAGAAGCTGTTGCCTTGTATCAAGGAAGGCAAGGGACGAGTGCCGACGGTGGAAGTGATGCTCGTCAATCCGATCATCAGGGAACTGATCATCAAGGAGAAGGACAAGCAGATTGGCGATGCAATCCGTATTTGTGCCCAGGAAGGCATGGTTGATTTCAATGAACACCTCAGGCAGTTGGTGATGGCTGGCGAAATCGACCGAGCTGTGGCCCTCGAAGTGGCACCAAACCCCGAAGCCCTCAAGATGGCGCTCAAGGGTATCAAGGTTATGCAGGCCGGGTTCGTGGGGTAAGCATGTCAACCATTGCACCAGATATCGAAAAGAAGCGCAGCTTCGTGGCCAACGTCACCGACGATGGCCCGAAGCCTATGCAATGGTCGCTAGCAGACTTCTTTGAACTTAGTGAGCAAGGCTTCTTCAACAACAAGAAGGTGGAACTGGTTCAAGGCAGGATTTACGACATGCCCGAGCAGTTGTTTGCCCATTTAACCTTAATGCTCAATGTCTATCAGTTCATCATCAAGTGTTTTGGAGAGGATGCCTGGGTTCGCTATCAGCTACCCATCTTGATCCCTGATCGAGATACCTACGTGGAACCCGATGTATCAGCGGTAGCAGGTACCATTCAAGACTACAGCGACCATCCCACAGAAGCATTGTTTGTTGCAGAAGTAAGCATCTCCAGCGTTACCTATGATAAGAATGAAAAGGCACCTCTCTACGCCTCAATGGGTGTTCCCGAATATTTGGTTGGTGAACGTTCCCCGGAAAGTGATCGAAGTCTACTCCGATCCTGTAGTAGATGAGGAATCGAAGACTGGTTACAGCTATGATCAGCAAGTAGACTATACTCTCAATGACAGCATCTCCCTGCAGTCCTACCCTGACAAGAAGATAACCGTGGCAGACCTTTTCCGCTAATGATTTTAGGCATCATCTCCGACACTCACGATCATCCCAAGCGAACTGCTCGCGCGATCAAGCTTTTCACTGAAGCTGGCGTGGAAGCTGTCATCCATTGTGGTGACATTTGCGAACCGGGGATCCTGCTCCTCTTCGGCGATATCCCGACTTACTATGTGCTGGGCAATAACGACTACGAACCAGAATTGCTCAAAGCATCAGAACATATCTCTACGCTCACCTACCTGGGCGAGGCAGGTATCGTTACCCTTGCCAATAAACGCATCGCTGTCACGCATGGCCACATTGGCCGGATAACCCGTGAACTGCTCAGCCAGCAGCCTGATTATTTGCTCTCGGGACATACTCATATTACTGCTCATGAGATGATTCAGGGCGTGACGTGCATTAATCCGGGAGCGCTTCACCGCGTCTCGGAATATACCGTAGCAACATTGAACTTGATTACGAACGACCTGCAGTGGCTGACAGTTCCGAAGAAAGGTGAGGAGTAGTCGTCTCCTCTGGCGAGAAATCGCTGATTGAATCAGGGGCATCCTGCAGATAGAGGGGGATGCCAACCGTGAACGTCGTCCCCTGCCCCAGTGTGCTTGTCAGTGTAATGTCCCCGCCCAGCAGTTTGGCCAGTTCTTTTGAGATGGACAGCCCCAGTCCGCTGCCCCCCTGCTCTCTTGTCAGCACCTGGCTCGTCTGCCGGAACTTCTCGAAGACCGCATCCTGATCTTCCGGGGCGATGCCTACACCCGTGTCAGCTACGGTTAGCACCAGATCATCGTGATCGCGTTTGCCTTTCACGTGGATGCTGCCCCCTTCGGGCGTGAACTTCACTGCATTCGAAAGCAGGTTCCAGAGTATCTGCCTGAACTTCTGGGCGTCCTGCTTCAGGATGGGGATGTCGTCGGTGATGGTGCTGTCGAGGACGAGTTTCTTGATTTCCGCCTGCTGACGGAAGATGGAGATCACTCCTTCGCACAGATCGCGGATATTGAAGTCCTCCACGCGGACCTGCATCTTGCCTGCTTCGATCTTGGCCAGTTCCAGCACATCGTTCAGCAGATTCAGGAGGTGCTTGCCGGAGCCGTGAATGTTATCGATCCACTTTTTCTGCTTGTCGGTCAGCGTGGCGTTGTTCAGTAGTTCCGAGAAACCAATGATGCTGGAAAGTGGCGTACGCAACTCATGGCTCATGGTCGCCAGGAAGTCGCCCTTCAACTGGTTGGCAGTGTGCAGGGCCAGATTGGCATGGGCCAGGTCATCCACGGTCTTGTTCAAATCCGTATTCACTTTCCGTAGTTCGTCTTCCTTATCCATCAGGCTGCGAAGCATACGGTTGTAGGCGTGCGACAAATCTTCAAACTCATCACCAGTGAGAATCTCGCTGCGAATGTTGAGCTTGCCCGAGGCGATAGCATCGCTCACATCCTTGAGGTGCTTCACCGGTTTGACAATCACATAGCGGATGATGAGCCAGCTACCAGCAGACAGAAGCAGTGCCGAGATGAGCGCGGTACTGATCAAGATGGCGATATTCACGTGGACGCGATCGGTGAACTCTTTCGCAGGAATGCGAGCCACTGCCATGCCCATCAGTATGCCAGGCTGATCGGCCTTCGGTTCCGTGGTGCGATGGCAATGTATGCAGGATGCTTCGGACAGCAGTGCCATCCGGTACTCATACTTGTTTGATTCAAAGGTCGTGGCATGATCGCTCTGCCCTAAATCCTTGCCTTCAAACTCTCGAAGCTGCTTCAACATTTTCTCGTCAGCAGTTTTCTTCGTCACAATGAATGCTTCAATGCGTGATTCATCCTTGATGTACGCCAGAGGCAGCTGCTTGATCATGTTCTGCTGTTCAATCGTCAGCCCGATCGGCAGATGCGATTGCACCACCGCTTGCGAAGCTGCGAGGCGACTGGCCAGTTCAGCTTGTTCGTAGGCCAGGCCTGCCGTGCTCCAGCCATACCACAGGAAGCTGCCTGTAATGAGCAGCAGCGTCGCCAATCCGAACAACAAGCGGCACTTCCGCTCGAGGTTCGTTTCACCCATCAATCGTTTCAACGTCCGATACGACATGGCACCAGCATAACAGAGAAGCTGCAAAGCAGGCAATGCACGTCACAGGCGATGCCAGCGAGTTGCCGTTTTTGCTACACTACTATGGTTACGTAAGGAGCACGCATGAGCCAGATACTCAAAGATAAAGTCGCCATCGTCACCGGTGCCTCACGAGGCCTGGGTGCCTCGATTGCCAGTAAGCTGGCAGCAGCTGGTGCCAAGGTAGTGGTCAATTACTTCGCCAGTGCTGAGAAGGCCGAGAAGCTGGTGAGCAGCATCAAACAGGCTGGTGGCCAGGCCATCGCACTCCCCGGCGATGCTCGTTCCGAAAAGGACATCAATAAGCTGGTCGCTGACACTGAGAAAGCCTTCGGCCCCATCGACATCATCGTTCCCAATGGCACCGGCCCTCAGCCGTTTATCAAAGTGGAAGACCTGACCTGGCAGGCCTGCCTCGATCAGCTGGAGTTCTTCGTGAAGAGCCCGCTGCTACTGCTACAAGCGGCACTCCCGGCTATGAAGAAGAAGAAATGGGGCCGGGTGATCAACATCGGTTCCGAAGTATTCGAGAAGGGTGTGCCTGAGTTTTCGCAGTATGTCGCAGCCAAGGGCGCTCAACTTGGCCTGACCCGTTCCTGGGCCATGGAACTGGCCAAGTGGAACATTACTGTCAATCTAGTCGCGCCCGGTTGGATTCCCACTGAACGTCATGCCAATGATTCACAGGAACTGAAAGACCAGTACGCCAAAGCTGTACCGCTCGGACACATGGGTGTTCCCGATGACATCGGCGATGCGGTGACATTCCTCGCCAGCGATGCTGCCAAGTTCATCACGGGGCAAAAGCTTTCGGTCAATGGTGGTACCACTCTCGCCTAACGTCCATGTTGCAATTACTCAAGCGAATGCTCCCCCTCACCCCTAACCCCTCTACCTCCGGGGGAGAGGGGAACCGATCCCAATATGCATTACGATGTCTTTCCATCGTCATCTACCTCAGCTTCGCACTGACGCAGGCACATGCAGGCATCTACATCAGCACAGAGAAGCTGGTCCCCAAGGTCGATCTGACGGAATTCTGCAAACAGCAACTCCCCTTCCTTCGTGGGTATGGCCCGCCTGATGTGACGATGGGTGGCAAGCCTACCCCCCACCGCGAAGACTTCCTCAAGAAAGTGCAAGCACTGCGGGCCAAGGGCAGGCTCACCCCCGATGAGCAAGCTGACCTGGGTGGCTATCTGCTTTACCTCAAACAGGCAACACCAAGGCAGCCAGTGTTCGAGGAAGCAGTCACAGCACTCGAAGGGGCTCAGCGATCCAACCCCCGACACTTCGCTCTCGCAGCTAACCTTGGCACCGCTTATCAAATGGTGGGCAAGCTCGATGCTGCGGAACGATGCCTACAAACAGCAGTCGATCTGGCTCCACCGGAACACAAGGCCATGGAACAACTCCACCTGCGTCTCGTGCAGTTGCGGCTGCGTGAGAACCTTGGACGAGGCATGCAGCCTGACCTTGATCTGCTCTTCGGTCGTGCTGCTGCACCGTTTCGCTTCGTCGATATCACTGGTAAGTGGAACTATGGCATCCTGGCACCAGCCGAGGTAGAGAAGCTTCCTGGGCAGTCCACCGAACAAGCGATGAAGCAGGTGCAGCAACTGCTCGTCTGGCTTCCCGATGATGGTCGTCTGCATTGGCAACTGGCCGAATGGGCACTGGTGCAAAAGCAACCCATCATCGCGGTGGAACTCTACCGGGATGCGGTGAACACGTTTCGATTATCCCATCCATCTCTCAAGCTGCGTCGTGCCCTGGTACAGGAAGCGAGCCATTGGAAAGCCCTGCTGGATAAACTGGGAAACAAGCAGCCGATGGAAGTCTGGCTTGCTCGAACGCTGGGTCAAAGCCTCGGCAGTTCAGCTTCGCTCGATGGTGTCGCCCTTGATCTGTTGCAACTGACGAGCAGTATGCCGGTACGCAAACGCGCCAGCGATCTGTTTGGAGGCGGTGGTGATGGCGGGCCGGCCCAAGGCGATGAACCGAACGCCAAGCCCTTTGAAATGCAGCCCTGGCATTGGGGTCTGGTTGTTCTTGGTTGCATTCTGGCCATACTCATGCTTTACTGGCAACTCAGTGAATGGTTCCGCCGACCGGTTAAGACGTAGGATCTTTGATGCCTCCCACCCTTGTTCGCTATCGTGTTCTTGGCCTGATGTGTACGTTGGCCATGATCACCTACCTGGATCGCGCCCTGAATGGCAACGCCAAGAAGCCGATCATGGAGGCAGTGGGGTACGAAGAGAAAGACTACTATCTGCTCCTCGTGGCCTTCCAGTTAGCTTACGCACTCTTTGAAATCCCCACTGGTTGGCTCGGTGATGTGTATGGGCCACGCAAGACCTTGCTTCGTGTTGTCCTGTTCTGGTCGTTCTTCCTGGGGCTGATGGCCTTCGCCGGGTTGCCCCTCTTTGGCTCAGCGATCAGTATTGGCTTCTGGAGCCTGGTCGTCATCCAGTTCCTCTTTGGGCTGGGTGAAGCCGGGGCGTTTCCGAATATCTCAAAGTCGCTCTACAACTGGTTTCCCGGTACCGAACGTGCCTTCGTGCAAGGCACTGTCTGGTTCTCTTCCCGGTTGATGGGTGGCCTGACGACGTTTGTCTGGATTCTGCTCACGGTCGGGTTGGGTCTCGATTGGCGTGTGACGGTCGGTCTTTTCGCAGGACTTGGTGTGATCTGGGCCATCATCTTCTTCATTACCTTCCGGAACAAGCCCAGCGACGACCCGTCGTGCAACCAGGCCGAACGTGATCTGATTGCGGTCGGCAAGAAGCCTGCTGGTGATAGCCATGCTGCGGTGCCGTGGAAGCATCTCTTCAGCCAGCCTAACCTGTGGTACCTCTGTGGCATGTACTTCTGCATGAACTTCGGCTGGTACTTCTTGATGTACTTCCTGCCGACCTACATGAAGCAGGCCTTCGACATCCAGGCTGGCAGCACCATTGGTTACCAACTCACGGTGGCTCTACTTACTGGTGCTCCGTTACTGTTGGGAGGTGTCGCTTGTATCCTCGGTGGATTTCTTTCCGATCGCTACATCAAGCGAACCGGCAACCGCACCTGGGGCCGCAAGCTCTTCGGTATGATTGGTTACGGGGGATGTGCAATCGCCTACTTCGCTGCCATCTTCCTGCAGGCCAACCCTTACCTGCTGATCACCTGTCTGGCTCTGGTCGGTTTCTTCAACGATCTGACCATGGGTCCCGCCTGGGCCACCGCCCAGGACATTGGCAAACGCTACGCAGCTATCATCTCTGGTTCGATGAACATGATTGGCAATATCGGTGCGGCGATCAGCAACTTCGTCACTGGAATGATCATCAGCAATGCCACCGTCGATGGCAAAGTATCCTCCACCGGCTACATCACCTGCCTGACGATGTATGGAGTTGCCTACTCCATTGGCGTGGTATTCTGGTATCTGACCGATGCGAACAAGCCATTGGCAGAGGATTAGGCGTTCGAGAAATTGAGATGATCGGGTGCAAACTCGTTGTCATCGTGGTATCGTAGTGGCTCCATGTTTCGCAGGAGCTTGCCTTGAAGCGAATGATCCTCTCCACGCTCATCATGGCTTTGATGAGCATGCCGATGGCTGTCAGTTTTGAAGAGAACACCCCCAAGCCGATGCCTGCGAAAGAGGTGGCTGCCACGATGCAGTTGCCACCGGGTTTCAAGGCGACCTGCTTTGCCAGCGAGCCCGATGTGGTGGAACCGATTGCATTCACCATTGATACCCGTGGGCGATTGTGGGTGGTGGAATCGCAGGCGTATCCCAACTGGCAGAAGTCGGGGACGGGCAAGGATCGGGTGGTCATTCTGGAAGATACCGATGGCGACGGCGTTCACGACAAACGCACCGTCTTCCTCGACAACGGCCGTAACCTCACGGGCATCGAACTGGGCTTCGGAGGTGTCTGGCTCCTCTCTGCACCCGAGATGATCTTTATCCCTGTAAATGAGGGCGAAGACAAACCGGCGGGACCAGCCAAGGTGTTGCTGGATGGCTGGAACACCGAGATCAAGCACAACATCGTCAGCAACCTGACCTGGGGCATGGACGGCTGGCTCTACGGTTGTCATGGCATCACGCTCAAATCCAAGGTTGGCAAGCCTGGCACTCCTGACGATCAGCGCAAGGTCTTCGATTGCTGCATCTGGCGCTATCATCCAACCAAGGAATACTTTGAAATCGTCTGCTGGGGCAGCACCAACCCGTGGGGACTCGACTACGATCAGTATGGGAACTGGTTCATGACTAACTGCGTGATCGACCACGTTTTCCAGGTGGTGCCTAACGCTCACTACATCCGCATGTTTGGCAACGATCCGAACCCCTACATCTACCATCCGCTGCCAGGCTGCGCTGATCACAAACACTGGGGTGGCGGCAAGTGGACCGAAGGTGGCCGGTTCGATGATAACCTCGGCGGGCACGCCCATAGCGGGCTGATGATCTACCAGGAAGGCAACTGGCCGAAGGCATATCACAATGGCTTGTTCACGCTGAGCATTCACGGCAAGCGACTTCAGCATGAGAAGATCGACTACCAAGGCCCAGTGGCCATCGCTCGCCATATTCCTGATGTGCTGAAGGTGAAGGACAGCTGGTTCATGGGCGTACAAGCCAAGCCCGGGCCGGATGGTGGTGTCTACATCATCGACTGGAACGACACGGGCGAGTGTCACAGCTATGTCAACACGCAGAAGACGACGGGTCGGATTTACAAGATCACCTACGGCACACCGGAGCCGTGGAAGAAGGACTTGAGCAAGTTCAGCGACGCGGAGTTAGTGGCCCTGCACAAGGAGCAAGGCAAGGAGTGGCACATCCGGCAGGCGAGAAGGTTGCTGCAGGAGCGGAAGAGTACTGTTCTGGATGGGTTGAAAGCCATGGTGGATGACAAGGAGTTGCCGATACCGAGCCGGTTGAGGGCGATGTGGACATTGCATGCTTGTGGTGAGCAAGCAGATTATGTGAAGTATTGGCAAGTGGGACAGCCTAGCTGGTTACGAGCCTGGACATTGCGACTTGCTTACGACAATCGCCAACAGCAGACGAGATTGATCATTAAGGCAATCAATCTCCATTCAGAAGAAGTGCTGATGACTCTGTTATCCACGCTTCCACGACTTCCACAGGATGAAGTGCCGAATGCAATCGAATGCTTGAGTCAGTATCTCCCGAACCGAGATGAGGTGATTCATCCGGAGCAACACACTACCAGAGTAGAGTGGTTGCTAACGCTCTATTGGAATGGCTGTGAGCCCTTGATTCAGCCTGATCAACCACAACTGGCAAGGCGATTAGGGTTACTGACCCATCCCCTACTAATCGAATGGGCGACGCGAAAGCTGTGCTCGTTAAATGGTCTTGCTGCACTCAAGCAATGGGCCAAAACTTTCACGAAGCCAGATCAGCGACTTGCGATGTTAAATGGCCTGGAGAAGTCGCTTGAAGGGAAGTCCTGGTCTTCCGACTGGAAACCGCTCCTCGATTCACTCGCAACTTCAGAGAACATCGACGGCGCCAACCGCCGTCAGGAAATTGCTGCCCGGCTCGGCGACCCTGAATCACTCGAGAAAGTAGCGGAGCGGTTTCGTACCAAGGTACTTCCCATCGAGGAACGTACCCATTGTTTGAATATCCTGGCACTGAAGCCCACGGGTGAACTGTTGCCTGCGGTGTTGGAACTGCTGGCGGAGCCTCGGATGCGTCGGGCAGCTATCAAAGCCTTGTCCAAGTTTGATGGTGATGCGGTCTATTCGACACTCATACAGCAATATGCCACCTCATCACCTGAAGAAAAGCAAGACATCCTCGCCACGCTCACCGCTCGGCCCCGCTATGCCCGGGCGCTGCTGGATGCACTCGATGCCAAGCTCATTCCCGGTACCGATGTGCTGGCACCGACTGTCGTCACCCTTCGGCAACTGCAAGCTGCTGACATCA